>ENA-OQQU01000040-OQQU01000040.1-human-gut-metagenome-genome-assembly--contig:-NODE-40-length-77680-cov-38.448554_pt1 | contig 77680 bp, 70 predicted proteins | sample MGYA00243233_ERZ505096 | MGnify/ENA primary metagenome ERZ505096 (study PRJEB26097, sample SAMN02712159) | human gut metagenome | biome: Gut microbiome | host: Homo sapiens | place: Denmark: Copenhagen... | reverse complement strand
CAGCCATTTGTATTAGACTGCAAAGTTGCAAAATCAAGTCCGTTTCATTTCAAAAGACCGTGTAATTGACTATATTTCAATAATTTCAAAGAACAATTTATCCACTTTTACGGGACAGTAGTGAATGTTTTTAATGATTATTTTATTAAATACCAATATAATATAAGTTAAGGCGATTTAATATGTGGACAGAAGTTCCGCAGGCTGCGTTATGGATAATTGTATGGTGCCGGTGTTGGTATTTGCAATTATTTTTGTAAGTTTGCATTTGGTATGGATGTTTTTTCAAAAGAGAAGCGCAGCAAGGTCATGGCCGCTATCCGTTCAAAGAATACACGGCCTGAGATAATTGTGCGTAAATATCTTTTTGCTAAAGGTTTTCGCTTTAGGATAAACCATCCACGCCTGCCCGGTCATCCGGATATTGTAATGCGCAAATATCGTACCTGTATTTTTGTAAACGGTTGTTTCTGGCACGGGCATGATTGCCAATACGGGCATCTGCCTAAAACTAATGTTGTTTTTTGGGAAAACAAGATAAACCGTAATCGTGAACGCGACAGGGAGGAGCAGCGCAAGCTGGCTCAGATGGGCTGGCACTGCATTATTGTTTGGGAGTGTGAGTTGAAGCCTTCGGAACGCGATCGTACTTTGCAGTCGCTGGAATATACGCTGAACAGGATTTTCCTTGAAAACAATGCCGTCAAGTACAAGTCTTTTGTCGATAGTGATAGGGGCATGGCTGCGGAGCCAGGATAGGATGGGTATTTGTGGTATTGTTTTTGTCGTCGCAGGATATGGTGCTGGCTTCTCGTATGTGTTTCTCTTCTTTTTACTGGATATGAATTCTTTTTTATGATAATATTTATTTTATTTGATAGTTTTGGAAAACTTTCCGGCTCTGTTTAACATATAGGCTAAATCTTGATATTATCTATAATGGCTGAATACTTAAAGAGGCGGTGCCTGGATATAGAGTTAATGATTAAAATCGATTATAATTTTATGATAGGGATAAAATCAATTGCGATAGCATTGTCAGTTATTACTTTTTGCTTGTGTGCCTGTCAAGGCCAACGTGGAAATGGACAAGTGGATGGAAATGTTTCAGACACTATTGACTATGGTGAAGTTAATGACAGCCTTGTCATGAAGTATATTTCATGTCCTAAAAGTATTGTTGACACACTTCTTGACAAAGGCGATTCAATTTATTTGCATGCGAATGAGTATAAATTGGAATTTCTTGGTCTCGACAATGAAGAGTATAACAGGAGGCTGGTAGCTAAATATGGAGATACAATCCCTGCCATCGTTTCTATTTATGAGTCTTATGACTTGTTGACAAGTTATGGAGAAGATGAAGTTTGTGCATCTTTCGTGTGGCAGGAGGTGGCAAAAACACATATTTACCGTTTCCTCAAACATGGAAGTAAAACAGTTGTTTCAAAAGATTACGCTAAATTCTTCCATGTCATAAATGACATTATGGACTATTATTCCGGCGGTACGCAACGCGACATGACTATTGCTGCCAGACGGTTGATTTTGGTTGCCGATTACCATTTGATTGAAGCTTATAAGCATTTGATGGATTTATATGATGATCATGAAATAAAAAAGTTGGTACATGAAGATTACAGGTATGTTCTTAAGACGTATCGCGAGTATGTGGATTTCAGATATGAGCAGTTTACTTATTCAGATCTTCCGCGTCAGTTGAATTGTTTGCTTTATGGAGTACTTAATGCAAAGGCTGCTTCTATAAACAACCTTATAAAAAGACATGCAGGCATTAAAACCGTGATGAATAACCTTCGTGGGCATTATTGCCAATTAGGCAATAAGACGTTTAAACTTACATTCATGTCGCTTGAAGAAGAAAAATGGAATATTTATTGAATTAGCAATTATGACAATGTTGTCGGCAAAAATATAAATTAGAGAGTCATTTGTTAACAGATTTTATTCTGCATATTTTGTTTGATGATAGATTTATAATATAAAAAGTTTATTTTGTTGTTGGGATTTTTTGTATTTTCGCATGCAGATTTGTCAAACACATATAGAAACTTATGCTTATATCAACAACACCGACAATTGAGGGACGCCATATACTTGAGTACAAGGGCGTTGTGACTGGAGAGACTATTATCGGCGCTAATGTGCTGAAGGATTTTATGGCCGGACTGCGTGATTTCTTCGGAGGGCGCAGCGGAACGTATGAAAAGGTTTTACGTGAAGCAAAGGACACCGCTTTGCGCGAAATGGAGGATCGTGCCAGGGAACTTGGTGCAAATGCCATTGTGGGTGTTGACCTTGATTATGAGGCAATAGGGCAAAATGGCTCCATGTTGATGGTGATGTGCAGCGGAACGGCGGTTGTCATTTAGTCTGCGGAAATGACAGAAGTTGACAATTAATGATTAAGTACTTCTGCTCTATATTATACATTATTATAATAATACAGATGGAGCTGTTACGCTTAATCCTTAATTGTCAACTTTTGTCGAAGCATCAGCTTTTCCTAACTCGTATGCTTTGGCTGCCATGCGGTTGATGATAAGCTCTGCTGCTTCTATATCGATTTCACCTAAGTCTGGACGGCGTGTGTATGCGTTGACGTGTTCGTCTTCTGTCTCTATGCGTCCGGAAAGCAGGTTCGTGAAATTGCGGCGGTACTCTTCAACCATGACGTCATACATGTCGTCTGTGCGACAGGCAAAGCGAACGAGGTCCATATCGGTGGTTTTTGTTGTAAAGAAATCTTTCAACAGCGATTCTATCTCTTCACTTTTATAATTCATCCGCGATATTGCGTAGAAGGCTTCGATGTTGAATGCTTTTGATATACGTTCGTAGTGGTTTAGCATTATGCGCTTGATGCTTTTGGGCTCGAAGCGTTCTTGCGGGTCTATGTCGTCGTGTGCTTCAAGTACGCCTGTAACGTAATATTTGAAAAACGCGCGTACAAGAGCGGCTATGGCGATGTCTTTGGTTATCATTATTCTTTTCGTTATTTGGTAGGGTTGTTGTCATTAAGCAAGGCTGCGCAGATATTCCTCATCAGTCCTTCATATTTTGCTCTCTTAACCGCGCTGCCTTTAAACAGCCGGCGGTACTGTTCGATGGAGAGTTGTTGCCAGTCGGCACGGGTCATATCGAGCAATTCCATAGGTGGCTTCAGTTGCGGGTCGTCGGTAGGTGTGGCAAAACGATTCCACGGACATGCGTCCTGACAGCGGTCGCATCCGTATATCGTGTTGCCCATTTTCCCGGCAAATTCAGTTGGTATGTCACCACGATTTTCAATGGTCAGGTATGACAGGCACTTTGACGAGCAAAATGTGCCGTCGTGGCTTAAAGCTCCTGTCGGGCAGGCCTTTATGCAAGCGTCGCATGTGCCGCAGCGCAGCTTTACTGGGGCGTCATACTTGTCGGCTTCATTTGATACGAACAGTTCGCCGAGGAAGAACATTGTGCCTGAGTGGGGGATTACGAGTTGGTGGTTACGTCCTGTCCAACCCAATCCTGCCTGCACCGCCCAGTATCGTTCAAGTACGGGTGCTGTGTCGCAGAAAGCCCTATATTCAGTTATACCGAGGCGACAGGCTAAGGCGTGCAGGCGTGACTTGACAATGTCGTGATAATCTTTTCCCAAAGCGTATGACGCAAGTTGCAGTCCGCCTTCTGGCATGCGGCGCGACGGGGCGTAGTTCAGGGCAACGCAAATAATTGTCTTTACGCCAGAGACGAGCATGGTGGGGTCGAGACGTTTGTCGGTATTGCGTTCCATGTAATCCATGCCGGCGTGACCCTTGTTGGCGAGCCAGCGGCTGAACGTCGTGGCGCATTCATGGCTGACTGGTGCAGCTTTGGCAAGTCCGCAAGCGAAGAAGCCGAGGGATTTAGCCTCGGCTTTTGTTTGTTCACTCGAAAGTCTTGAACTCATATCCTTGCTCTTTCATCCACTTTAGTGCCTGGGGCAGTGCGTAACGCAGTTTGTCAATGCTCTTAAGCGAATCGTGAAAGGTTATTATCGAACCGTTGCGTGTGTACCGTTTGACGTTTTTCAGTACGTCTTCCGCCGTAAGCCATTTGCTGTAATCGCGTGTGACGAGGTCCCACATTACGATACGGTATTTTCGTCCAAGCCAGAAATACTGGTCCCAGCGCATCCATCCGTGAGGTGGGCGGAACAGACGCGACCCAATCAGCTTGTCAGCCTTTTCGGCGTTGGCGTTGTATGATTTAGTAGAGTGCTTGAATCCACCCCAATGGTTGAACGTATGGTTGCCTACCTGGTGGCCTGCATCAACTATTTGTTTGAATAGTTCGGGATATTTCCTGACGTTGTCGCCTACCATGAAAAATGTTGCGTGTGCATCGTATTTGGCAAGCGTGTCTAGGATGAAAGGGGTCGACTCAGGTATGGGACCATCGTCGAAAGTCAGGTAAACCGCTTTCTCCGTTTCGTCCATACGCCATGTAGCCCGTGGATAGAGCCAGCGTAGCCATTTGGCAGGCTGCTCGATAATCATTTCTCTTGTGGTTTATGATAATTATAAAGAGCCGGGAGGAGTTCAAGACCCAGTCCGTGTCTTGCCGCTCCTTCCGGCTCTATACCTTATTTTATTTATTGTGGCATTACTCCGCCTTTGTTGTGGTAAGTCGTAACATCGGCAGTGAACAGCTGGTTAAATTTGTTTGCAAGGGTCTTGTCAAACGTATCAGCAGTGTCAACACACATGTTCATGATGAATATGTGCATGATGCAGTCTTGCTGGGCTTGGGTAAACCTGCTGCCAGTAAGAGAGTTGTACCACTTCATGTACTGGTGCGAGTTGTCGAATATTGCCTTTAGTGTCTCTGTGGCTTTAGCCTTGTTGCCTAAATGTGCGTATGCCTTGGCAATGTCTAGTCCTCCGCTGAGATAATTCATGGGCACGTTGTATGACGGTATCACCTTTTCTGCGTATGCAAGGGTCTTCTTGGCCTTGTCCAATTTACCTTCGGCAATCAGGTGTAGGGCCAATTGGGCGAAAAGCCTGCGGTGTGTGTAGCACATGCGCATGACAGTCTCGTCAAGGTAGATGCCCTTCTTCTCAAGTCCGCCGTACTTAAAGCGTGTCATCATGTTTGTATATACGCGTTCGGTGTCGAAGTTCTTAGCTCCTGCCACGTTGGTCGTGAACGGCGTAATGCGGTTGGCAAGACCTTCCTGTACGAAGTTGTCGCCAAGGTTCATGTAATTCTCGGCTCCTACTGTCGTAGCTACGTAGATAGGACGTGTCCAGTTGCACTGGGCAAGTATTTCGAGCATCATCAGGTCGTTCTTGTAAAGCGCGTTCTTGCCTTTGAGGGATATTACCATCCTGTCAGGTATTGAATCTGCTGCCATCATCATTCCACTCTTCTTTACAGCCTCTTTGTCGATAGTAACGTAAAGAGTGTCTGTCGGTATGAAGTGGAAATCCTCGTCCTTGGAGCGAACCCAATGCTTCATGATATTCTTCAACTCGAAAGGATTGTCGCCGAAGGCTACTTTGGCTTCATTGGGATTTGTCTTGTAAAGCTCGAGTATCTGGTTCTTTGCCTCCGGACGAACTTCGACGTACTCGTTGGTACCTGAACAGTAATCGAGTCGGGGCCATGTTATAGGCACGGCTGGTGAGTCGTAAGCGTCACGGCACATCTGGTCGATATACCAGTCGGTAGCCAGATAACTGAGGTTACATACCCTGGCGTCTGTCCTTACGCCTTCAACTTCCTGGTTGTACCATAGCGGGAATGTGTCATTGTCGCCGTTGGTGAAGATTATCGGGTTGCCCTTGTCTTGCATCGACATGAGATAATTCTGTCCGAAGTCACGGCATACGTAGCGTCCGCTGCGGTCGTGGTCGTCCCATGTCTGGCTTGCCATCTGTATTGGTACGAGCAGGCAGAGTATTGATACCACGGCTGCTACGGCTGTGCCATTGAGCTTGAGGTATTTCTTTAACAAGTCAATGATTGCTGCCACTCCTATACCGCACCAAATGGCGAAGGCGTAGAATGAGCCGGCATATGCGTAGTCGCGTTCGCGTGGCTGCATCGGTGTCTGATTAAGGTATAGAACGATGGCAAGACCTGTCATGAAGAAGAGGAAGAACACAACCCAGAATTGGCGTATGCCACGCTGTCCGCGATAAGCCTGCCAGAAAAGGCCGATAAGGCCAAGCAACAGCGGCAGGCAGTAGAATACGTTGTGTCCCTTGTTGTTCTTCAGGTCGTCAGGCAGTTTGCTCTGGTCGCCGAGGCGCATGTTGTCCAGGAACGATATGCCCGAAATCCAGTTGCCGTGTTCAAGCTCTCCGTTGCCTTGTATGTCATTTTGGCGTCCTGCAAAGTTCCACATGAAATAACGCCAATACATAAAGTTGCATTGGTATGAGAGGAAGAAGCGCAGATTCTCCATCATTGTAGGAACCTTCACGCTTATAAGCTCGCCGCAACGGTCGTAAGGTACTTGCTTGCCATCCACACCGCCCATCCAGCTCTCATAAGCTTCGGCATGTGATGAACTCCACATACGTGGAAACAGCATGTTTTGCGCATATTTGTAATCACGTTTGCGGCTTACAATGAAGTAAGAGTCTTTTTCGTCGGCTGATGCCTTTTCCTTGCGCTGGTATATCGGGGCGCCTTCAACCATGTGTGGCTTGCACATGCCGTCCTCGATGTCGAGCTGTACTTGTGACGTGTAAGCCTGGCCGTAGACAAGCGGGTTGTCGCCATACTGGTCGCGGCTGAGGTAACTGCCAAGGGTGAAGATGTCTTCAGGTGAGTTCTGGTCCATCGGTGGGTTGGCCGAAGAACGGATTATGATAACTGCGTAGCTGGAATAGCCGATCATCAGCATCAGCATGCAGAGCAAAACAGTATTCTTGATGCGTGCGCTGACAAACGGTTTCTTCGTCTTGTCGATTATGACCTGGCGGTTTACGACAAACCATAAAACTGCCAACACGACGACACCGATGAAGAAGGCTGACCATCCGTATCCGTAGAACGGTACGCCGAGCATGGCTACGGAAAGCACGAACGATATGTTGCTACGCTTGAAACTCTTGTTTACGTAGCTTTCGTATATTGCCCATATAACAGTTGAAACGAGCAGGATTACGTAAATAATCACACCCGTGTTAAACGGACATCCGAGTGTGTTGACGAAGAACAGCTCGAACCAGCCGCCTACTGTTATGATGCCTGGCACAACGCCGTAAAGTATTGCGGCAATAAGCACGAACGATATCGCCAAGGCTACGAGCGAGCCTTTGAGGTTGGCGTTGGGGAACTTGCGGTAATAGAAAACCAGCACAATGGCCGACACGCAAAGCAGGTTGAGCAGGTGGACGCCGATGCTCAGACCAGTCATGTACATGATAAGTATGAGCCAACGGTCGCTGTGTGGCTCGTCGGCATGGTCTTCCCATTTAAGTATGAGCCAGAATACGACAGCTGTAAATGCTGAAGAATAGGCATATACTTCGCCCTCGACAGCACTGAACCAGAACGTATCGCTGAATGTGTAAATCAACGCACCGACAAGTCCGCTCGCCTCAATGGCAATGAGTTTGGAGGTTGTAAGCGAACTCCAGTCCTTGAGTATCAGCTTGCGCGTAAGGTGGGTAATCGTCCAAAACAGGAACAATATGCAAGTTGCGCTAAGTAGCGCACTCATTGTGTTGACCATGCGTGCAACCTGTGTGGGGTCGCTTGCAAAGTGTGAGAATAAGTTTGCAGTGAGCATGAAGAACGGTGCTCCTGGCGGATGTCCGATCTCGAGCTTGTAACCTGTTGTAATGAATTCAGGACAGTCCCAAAAACTTGCTGTCGGCTCAATCGTGCTACAATATACAAAGGCTGCTATCAGAAAAGCCAACCAGCCCATTATATTGTCCACTAACTTAAATTGCTTCATTTAATTAATGTATGTGTGAAATTAATATATTTCTGATTTTGATTGGGATTTTTATATAAAGCGGTGCAAAGATACAAACTTTGTGTCTTGTAACGCCGAGTTTTTTATTTTTTAACGTTGCTCCATTCCGCTGTTTGACCTATTTATATTTTATATCTTTAATCTCATTCCAGATCGACAACGGTTATTCCTGCTCCTCCAAACTGTACGTGCTCGTCATGATAGGACGATACGACCGGAACTGTAGCTAGATATTGGCGGATCAGTTGGCGCAGTATGCCAGAACCTGTTCCATGAAGTATGCGGACCCGGCTCATGCCGACAAGTATTGCGTCGTCGATGAAATATGTGACGGCCGTAATTGCTTCGTCGCCGCGCATACCTCTGACGTCAATGTCCTGCTTGAAGTTGAGCTTGCGGTTGTCTATTGCCTCGCGTGTCTCCCTGCCGACGGTCATGTATGCTTTGGGCTCCTCGCTTTTGGGGGCTTGGGCGTGTTCGAGCCGTTCAGCACGCATCTTTGTGCGCATGTCGCCGAATATTACAGTAGCCGTCTTTCCGTTGATGCTTTCTATTTTTCCAACAGTCGTAAGGCCTTTTATTCTTACCGTATCGCCGGGTGACAGTGGGGCGTTGGCTTGTGGCTGTGAGGGGACTGTTTTCCCGCTCTTTATTTTCCTTTCCTCGTTTTCCTTCTCTTTTTTCCTTTTTTCGCGCCTTGCCTTACGCTCTTGTATCTGTTGCATCTTCTTGGCAATCAGCTCGTCGTTTGCGGCGGAGTCTATGTCTTTTATCCCTGCTTTGAAAGCCTCGAGTTCTTCGCGAATCTTTTTTGTCTCAGCTTTTTCGGCTTGGCTTTCGCGTATGTCCTTTATGGTTTTTTCTATCATGCGGTTGCTTTCGCCGAGCAGTTGTTCCGCTTGTTCTTTTGCCTTACGGATTATTTCTTTCCTGCTTTGCTCAAGTTCTTTGACTTCATTTTCATACTTTGCGATTGTCTGTTCGAGGTTTTTCTCCCGTTGGTGTATCGTCTGGCGTTTGTTCTCCCAGTATCGTTTGTCGCGTACGATGTCCTGCAGGTACTTGTCGCTTTGTATGTAGTCTCGGCCAACAATGTCGCTTGCTTCTTTAATGACACTGTCAGGCAGTCCTATTTTTCGGGCTATCTCGATGGCAAACGAGCTTCCGGGATTGCCTATCGAAAGTTGGAACAACGGTTGCATCTGTTGGCGGTCGTACAGCATGGCGCCGTTGGCAACGTATTTATGAGTATCGGCAAAGTGTTTCAGGTTTTGGTAGTGTGTCGTAATCACTCCGTAAGCCTTGCGTTCGCAGAATTGTTTAAGTACAGCTTCGGCGATGGCTCCGCCAATCTGCGGCTCCGTACCGGTTCCGAACTCGTCGATGAGCAGTAGCGTTGAATCGTCGGCGTATTTCATCATCTGTTTCATGTTCATAAGATGACTTGAATACGTGCTGAGGTCGTTTTCGATGCTTTGCTCGTCGCCTATGTCGATAAAGATGTTTCCGAATACGCCTGTATGCGAACGTTCGCCGATAGAAACGGACAGGCCGCATTGCAGCATGTATTGGGTTAGTCCGACGGTTTTAAGGCAGACGGATTTTCCGCCTGCGTTGGGGCCTGATATTATCAGTATGCGTTTTTCCCTGGTCAGGATTATGTCAAGCGGCACAACGTTCTTACCCTGTTTCTTTAATGATAGCTGGAGCAAAGGGTGGGCGGCCTGTATCCAGTCGATGTGTGGCTTTGCCTCCACGTCCGGTTCGATGCCGTTTATAAGCTGCGCCAATTTCGCTTTTGCGTTTATGAAGTCTATCGTGGCAAGGAAACCGTACGATTCCAAAATAGGTTTAACGTGCGGACGCACAAGTTTTGAGAATTCCGTCAGAATGCGTATTATCTCTCGTCGCTCTTCTGATTCAAGCTCCCTTATCCTGTTGTTCGCTTCCACGACCTCTGTCGGTTCGATGAATACGGTTTTACCCGATGCCGATTCGTCATGTACTATACCTCTGATTCGTCGTTTCAGTCCTTGCGTTACGGGTATCACGAGTCTGCCGTCGCGTATGGCGGGTGTTACGTCTTTATCGACGAGCCCCTCGCTTTGCGCGGTGCGTAATATGCCGTAAAGTGTTCGTGAAATGTTGCCTTCGGTGCGGGCAAGCTCACGGCGGATGTTTGCCAGCTCGGGCGATGCGCTGTCTTTTATCCTTCCGAATTTGTCGAGTATGCGGTCTATGGCCTGTACGAGTTGCGGAAATGTCATGACGTCTGCCGTCAGCCTGTGCAATGCAGGGTAGGGATACGTCTTTACTTCTTCGTCATCGTCGTCGGTAGAACGGTTAAGGTAGTTGACAATCGAGCAAATTGTATCCAGCGAACGCCGTAAATCAAACAGTTCGCCCTCGTCAAGGTGTGTGCCTTCAAGGCGCAAGCGTCCCACTGAAGAACGGACGTCGAAGAAATATTGCATCGGGAAGTCGTCCGCCTCTTCCTGAAGCCTGCGGAATTCACGCACTTGTGCCAGCAGTTCGTTTATTTCACCGGCATCATTGCTAGCCTCCATTTCGTCAACTTTTTCTTTCCCCAATGTACTAAGGCATCTTTCCCGTAACAGGGAACGTATTTCGTCGAAGCCAATCTTACTTTCAAAAGTCTTTGGATAAATCATGTTGCAAAAATACTCATTTTGCCTGTTATGGCAAAGTTTATCAGATGCCAAAAACGCAATATACGTCTCTTTAGTTTCTGTCTTTATACTAGTTGGCGCAATTATTAGTACCTCTTTGTGTTAAATACTTACAGTTTGTTGCATATCTATGACTTTTGCTTACGGTTTTAGCCCGCTCCCGATGGGTTTGCAAAAGGCATCCTTTTATAGTGTGAAAGGTTGCTTTTTAAGAGATGAAAGACCGTGTTTTGCAACCTGAAAGGTCATCATTTGAAACTGTAACCAACGTAAATCCACTCGAAATAATTCCGCCAACGGGTGTTTTTATAGAAAAATATCTTATGTTGATGAATTTTCTTTGAAAAAATTTGGAGGAATAAGAAAAACTCATTACCTTTGCACTCGCTTTAGAACACAAAGCTTGTCTTCTTGACAAAGGAGAGATGGTAGAGTGGTCGATTACAACGGTCTTGAAAACCGTCGTGCTGAGAGGCACCGGGGGTTCGAATCCCTCTCTCTCCGCCAAGGCTCCGAACGGAGACATTCAAATAAGGGGTCGAAAAGCTTATAAAGCACCGTAAATCAAGTGATTACGGTGCTTTTTTCATGTATATACGCCAAATCTTGACGGTATAAATGCATCGGTTGGCAGTCACATTTCGGTCATTTCCTGCTACATTTCCTGCTACAGGAAGACCAACCGCCAAAAAAATGTAGCAGAGACGTACTTTTGAAGCCCATATTGACGCCTTGTAAGTCGCTTAATATCAGATATTTATGTTTAACTTTGTGGCCAAAGCGCTACACAAATAACGTGATATTATGAGACTTATTTTTAAGGTGTCGTATTATATACGCACAAATTACGTAAACAAGGAAGGTAAATCACCGTTGATGATACGGATTTATCTTAATGGAAAAATGCTTACTGTCGGGTCTGCAGGAATCAACGTTGACAAGACAAAATGGTCAAACGAAACAAATCGCCTTAAAGGACGTACTTCCGAGGTCTTGAACACCAATGCCCAAATTGACAACATTTCATCAGATTTGCGGAATATCTTCCTAAAGCACCAGTTTGACAAGGATCTTACCCTTGATAAAATAAAGAGCATTTATCTTGGCAAGAACAAGGAATGTACAACTTTCCTCGATTTCTACGGCAAGTACCTTGAGGACATCAAGGCTCAAATTGGTAAAGGAAAAACGCTGGCCACATATCACAAATATTCTGCGGCTGGAAAACACTTTGAGAATTTCTTGAAACTGAAATATGGTCGCAAGGATATAATGCCGTCTGAATTGACCCATGTAATCATTCATGACTTTGATATTTACCTGCGCACAGTGGTCAGTCTTAAACCCAATAGTGCAACCAAGACATTGAAGTTTTTTAAGACCGTAGTCATATTTGCACAAAAGTGCGGCGTATTGACGCACGATCCATTCGCCCAGCATCGTTTCCATCTCGAATCCGTTGACAGGGGTTTCCTCACAGACGATGAAATTACAAGAATCATGGAAAAAGAGTTTTCCACTCCGCGTTTGGAATCCGTCCGTGATATATTCATATTTTCGTGTTTCTGTGGGCTTGCATACATAGATGTGGCAAATCTGACCCAAGACAACATTGTAACTCTTGACGGGAAGAAATGGATAATGACAAGGAGGCAGAAAACCCATGTCGAAAGCAATATTTTATTGCTGGACATTCCTTTAATGATTATCAACAAGTACAAAGGCAAAACAAATGACGGGAAATTACTGCCCATTCTTTCTAATCAGAAGATGAATGCGTATTTGAAAGAAATCGCGGATTTATGTGGAATAAGAAAACGGTTGACCTATCACCTCGCAAGACACACGTTCGCCACAATGATGCTCAGCAAAGGGGTGCCCGTAGAATCGGTATCAAAGATGTTAGGTCATGCAAATATAAAAACAACACAAATTTATGCCCGCATCACCAATAAAAAGATAGAGCATGACATGATGAATTTATCTGAGAAACTAGATTGTTTCAATGATGCAGCTACACATTTAACATCAGACTAAACAATAATTATCTGAATTAGTCAAGATTCAATCTGACTGTTAATATAAAAAGAGTAATTTTACAATATCAAACAAATTAAGTTATGACTAATTCAGTTCTGATGCAGGGCGGAGCAATCCGTCCTGCATGATATTTTGTGTCGGGTTGTTCCTATTTTACCGGTTGTAAGTTACAAAGAAATGTCGGCTTGAAGTCTACCGTTATCCTTATATATATGCTTACCAACCCTTTCTATAGACCTGGCTTCTCAAGCCTCTTGCCCTTTATATCAGTCCGAACATTCCATGTTGCAGCCTCCATACCGTCACCGCCAGAGGTTTTATCTTGTGCGAATATAGGTTGCCGCGCCTGTTCCCTCCGTTTTGAAGTGCATTTCCGACAAATTCTTCCTTGCATTGCAAGAGTAATTTACCGAAAAAAACATCGGGAATGGCTTTTTCGGCAACCTTTTACTGCACCGAAAAACCGAAGCGGCTTCCGATTGAAGGACGTCGAACAGAGGGAAAGTAAACTTAAATTCAAAAACGGATGAAGACATTGGAAGAATTGCTACAAGGAATTGGATGTGTCGGTGAGGTATTCGACAGTACGGGAGAATTTACGGAATCCGGAAGTAAGGCATATCACTTTTTGGTGGATTTGCTGTATGACATTGAATGTCTGACTGGAAAAAGTGTATCATGTATAATCAGGGAACTTGATAACATATGTGAAGAGAATTATTAAAAATCAATATTATGGAAAGGAAAATTCATGAATCGAAAGAGTAAAGCTCGCAAAGGAGTGGAAAATGACGGTGAACTGCGTCAGTCGTGTTCTGCATGTTATGACACTTGACGACATCCTTCCAGATAATGGAATCAAATAGTATGTCAAGGCAATTACGTGTCGGCAGAAGAGAGTTGACCTATCAAGTGTACAAAAGTAGTGGATTCAATTTGTTTTTTCCTTCCAAAAGAAAAGTTATGGCTGTTGTCGGTGAGTACTTGTTGACTGATTTGCCTAAAAGCCCTACCCGGACTTGATTGCGCAAGCAGGAATTTAAAAAGTAGGTTTAAATTTTCTTGTATATACTACAAGGAACGAAGTAAACCTCTTGCAACATCTCTTTGGTAATGAATAATAATAGTTTTAGAAATTAAGTTTAATGACATCTTGTATATATAGAACAAGGAAAGGAGTAAACCACTTTGCCAGTTGCACCAGCCTTTCTTTTTTGAAGGCAATAGAATACTGTTCAGATTTTGACTTTGATGACTTCGTTAAGGTTTGTGGAGTATTGGGCTGACTTGTGTTCGCATTTCAAGTGCCAACGTTTGTCCGTGCCTTGGCTTGCCACTTTTACGGTATTAAAACCATTCCGTTGGTTGATGGCATCGATAGCCGCTGAAAGGCGAGCTTGTTTGGCACGGTCTATGGAGTCAAAGAGGACAGTTTGGACGGCAGTGTTTGGACTAATGTCCCACACGATGACACCGGCTTTCTTGTAGTGGTATCTTCCATTCTCACGCCATTCAGTACGGAGTGCTTGGACTGCTGCGGCTACCAACTCCAATTGGTCGTTGGTGGGCATGGGCAATGTAACTGTGCGGTTGATAATATGGTTTGGCACATCGTTGCGGAAACGGCTGGTATAAGCGAATACGGTCAGTTGGCAGCAACGACTCTTTTGCTCACGCAACTTGCGGACACATGAAGCGGCAAAGTTGGCTACTGCTTCTTCCACCACTTCCAACTCAGACAAACCTTTGTCGGGAAAACTGCGGCTGGTACAGATGCTCTGCTTTTCGGGCAGTTCGCTGATGTTTATGCAACTTTCGCCACGGAGTTCCTTCCATGTCCTCACACCTGTGACGGTAAGCAACCGTCTTACCCAGCTTTCACTCCACTGCGTGAAATCCCATGCGTTTTTGACTCCATGGTATTCCAACTTCTTGGCAGAGCGTCTGCCAATGCCCCACACATCGGCGATGTCAAAACCTTGCAATGCCTTGATGCGCTTTTCTTCGGTGTCAATCAGGCAGACACCCCCGTAACCTTTGTATTTCTTTCCATACCTGCTTGCCACTTTTGCCAAGGTCTTGGTCGGAGCTATGCCAAGCGTTACCGGGATTCCTGTACCCTTGCCAATGGTACGCACGATGCGTTTGCCGTACTCACGCAATGCTTCTCCACCGCCCATGCCTGTAAGGTCGATGAAAGCTTCATCGATGGAATATTGCATCAATTCGGGCGTGAATTCCGAAAGCAGCATCATCACCCTGCGGCTCATGTCACCATAAAGTGTGTAATTGGAACTGAACACGGCAACCTTTTCACGCTCCAGCAATTCTTTTGCTTGGTAAAAAGGCGTACCCATTTCTATACCCAACGCCTTTGCCTCGTTGCTGCGGGCAATGATGCAACCGTCATTGTTAGACAGCACCACCACTGGCTGTGTGCGCAATCCCGGATTGAAGACCCGTTCACACGAACAATAGAAGTTGTTGCAATCCACTAGACCGAACATGATTCACTTCCTCCGATATTGGCGTTTGATGTTGTAGGTCAATACTCCCCACACGATGAAATTATTTTCTTCCGTCACCTTGATAGGCGGATAGTCCTTGTTGGCGGGCATCAGCCAAAGGCAATCACCCTTGACATCGAACTTTACCCGCTTCAATGTAAATTCCCCATCAATGTAGGCCACCACGATGTCACCCTCCTGCGGATCGATGGACTTGTCTATCACCAACAAGTCGCCGTTGTCGATGCCACAGTCCTTCATCGAATCACCTACGGCACGGGCATAGAACGTAGTGGCGGGATGGCGAACCAACTCGCGGTTCAGGTCGATGCTCTCCGTCATGTAGTCTTGTGCAGGGGATGGGAATCCTGCACGGATGCCACCATCGGCAAAGTCCAACAGCAGCTCGCTGCTCAGGTCGGCCGAATAGAGGATGAGCCTTACCCCGTCCTCCTTTTCTACTCCGGATTCATTGACGACTGTTTTATGTGAATCTTCCATTTCCTGTTCTCTTGTTGCATTACCATTCGTTTTGCAAAAATACCATTTTTATGCGCTTGTCCGTCTTTATTTTATGAGTTTCCACACTTTTACGCCTTTTATTGGCTTACATTTCGCCAAAGGCGACCGATGCTCTTTCCCGATGGCAGTCGTGCGCCATTCTTTCATCGTATCTTGGGTTTAGGTTGATAGCCGGCTTTCCTTAATTTCTTCCGTTGCCTCGGAACCGGCACACCGACAGCTGTTCTGTCCACATTCCCTATCCGTCAGTCTTATCTTCAGGCATCTCCTCTCCAATGGTAGAGCGGCCTTTTTTTCTGGCAATATCGGTATCGCGTCCGCCCTTGCGGCTTCCATAATGAAAGAGGTGGTTGGAATCGCCGTTTCATACCTGACCCGTTGCAGAGCCATCGGAACGGGCTTTTTTCTTTTGGCAGGCGGATTATTAGCATCCTTCATCACAACCTGTGGCTGAATTTTCGTGTTGCTTCTTACATGGCCGTCGTTTATCGAAGCCACAATATTTTTCCATGATGCAAAGATATAATGCAGCTCGCCGATGGCGTTACGGGACACTGACGTTCTGACCAATGGCGTGTCACGAAAATCTTCCGACATTTTCCGCTTCACATAAAATGTTGCGTATTTGCGTGCCTCCCTTGGTGCTACCCTATGCCTGCAATATCTTCTTGCATCCGTAAAAATTAATTGTTAAACTTCTAAAAACTTACAGTCATGAAGCAAGTAGAAAATTCTTTCATCATCACAGGTTTTGTAGCAAAGGATGCTGAAATCCGCACGTTCACCAACAACGATGTAGCCCGTTTCCCGATGGCAATCGGCCGCAAGGAAACCAAGGACAACGCCACCAACCGCGTGTCCGCTTTCATCAACGTGGAAGCCTGGCGCAAGAGCGGCAGCGCATCGTTCGAGTTGCTGAAAAAAGGTACGCTACTCACCATAGAGGGCTATTTGAAGCCCGAAGAATGGACCGACAAGAACGGTATGAAGCAGAACGGCATCAAGTTCGTGGCCAAGAAGTTCTACGAGGCGGTGGAGAAACAGGAGAAGGCCGAGAAGCCCCAACCTAAGGCTCGCGCCAAGAAACAGAAGGAGGCGGCATAGACCGCTTCCTTCTTCGAAAAGAGCGGCTTCGGCCGCTTTTTTCGTGCTCAATGCACGTGAAGCCTTGCTCCTTTTGAAAATGATTAGCTACCTGTTCTACCATTACCCGCTTTGTTATACCGGCTATTCCTTATCCCGCCCTCCAGCCGTCACCGTTTAGTTTTACTGATGCAAAGGTCGGCCATCGCGCCTGATGGCGGCGGCTTGAAGTGGATTTCTTGCAAATTCTTCCTCCTTGCGGAGCGTAATTGGCAACAAAAGCCGCCGCATGAGGCTTTCCCGATAGCCGAGCCGCCGCATCGATAAAACCCCAAATCGGTCACGGCAAGAAGGACCGATGACAGGGAAAGTTTAACATCAAAAACATACACCAATATGTACGATTACGACAACAGAGAGGAATTTGAGGATTACGGCAAGCATTGCTGGCTGCTGACCCCGTGGAAAGGCTACCGCTCGGCAACCATAGTCGGACAGACCGACAAAGGCTATATCGTCCAAGTGAGCAGCGGAGCGGAGATAGTGGTTTATCCTGACGAGATAGAGATTAATTAACCCCAAAGCATACCCATATGGAAAAGACAATCGAAAAGATACCGACATGGAGTCTGTGCTACCTTGTCAATGGAGATGCAAGCGGACTGACAGAGGAAGAACTACAAACCATCGACCGCTGGTACAAGGACATGGGCGTACAAGTAGTTTCGCCCGTCATGGACAGTGAATGCAACCTGCAACCCTATTTTTCACCTTGCCCTGCTTTCGGCTTGCCGACAGAGGTAGTGGACTGCGACATCTTTTATATCCAACCCACCAAACAATGACAACCATGAAAGGAACTGAACATTTCAAACAGGCCATCAAGAGCTATTTGGACGAAAGAGCCAAGACGGACGAACTCTTTGCAGTGGCTTATGTCAAGGAAAACAAGAACTTGGACGATTGCATCACGTTCATACTCAACCAAGTCAAAGCAATGGCCAATGAGGGCTGTGTCGGCATGGCTGACGATGACGTGTATTCGCTCGCCTGCCATTTTTATGACGAGGACATCATAGACATAGGCAAGCCCGTCAACTGCGAGGTGATAGTCAACAACCGTATTGAACTGACCGAGGAAGAGAAAGCCGAGGCACGGCAGAGGGCTATCAGCCAATACCAAGCCGAGGAATTGCGCAAGATGCAGCAACGTAAGAGCAAGTCGGCGGCAAAACCACAGGAGACCAAACAAACAGAACCTAACTTATTCGGCTTTTGAACGATGAAACCACGCAACAAATTCGAGAAAGCTGTACTTGCCCAAAGCGGCAAGCTCCGCCCCTTGAGCAAGGCACAGCTTGCTTGGGCATTCCGTGAGTGTGTCAGCCATTTTGCACACCGACTGCCCAAGGGTCGGACAACCTGCATGGACTGCGGCCATGAATGGGTAAGAGAAAAAGCGACAGGGCATTGCACCTGCCCGAAGTGCCACGCAAAGCTGGAGGTCAAGAATACCCTTGTCCGCAAAATACGGCAAAAGGCATATTTTACCCTGCTTGACAAGTGTGGGAAGTACCAAACCCTGCGAATGTTCCTGCTTGTGGTGGAAATGGAGAAAGGCTGCAAGGCGCACCCTTACGCCTTGGAAATCGGGCAGTATTGGTGGAACGACAAAGGCAAACAGACGCTTGTAGCCATTCAGCGCATATTGGGCAGGTACATGGACACCTTTTCTTTCGTTTCGCCAATGGCCATTCGGGGAGACAACGAAGTGTACCGCCATATTGCCACTTTTGACACCTATCCGAGATACAGCGTTATCGACACTTTGCAAAGAAACGGTTTCCGCAGCGACTTGCAAGACATTGAATCGGCAAAACTCATACCGGCATTGCTGACCGACCCGAAAGTTGAAACTCTACTGAAAGCCGGACAATATGACTTGTTGCGCTATTGCCTGCACTCATCAACTTGTCTGGACGATTACTGGCCGTCTGTGAAAATCTGCCTGCGGAATGGATATACCATTACTGACGGCTCAATGTGGTGCGATACCATTGACCTGCTTAGGCGAATGGGCAAGGACACACGCAGCCCGAAATATGTCTGCCCTGCCGACTTGAAAGCGGAACACGACAAATTGGTGGAACAGCGCAACCGCAAGGAGGAACGTGAACGTCTGGCGTTGCGCCGAAAGGAAGCCGCCCAATATGAGAAAGAGTACCTGTTGCAGAAAGGCAAGTTCTTCGGCATCCTCATCACGGACGGAAGGCTGAACGTCAGAGTGTTGGAAAGCGTGGCCGAGATAGCGGAAGAGGGTACGCTGATGCACCATTGTGTATATGCCAACGCATACTACCGCAAGGAGAACTCGCTGATATTATCGGCTACCATTGATGGGAAACGTATTGAAACTGTGGAGGTTGACTTGGAAAGATTATGCGTGGTACAAAGCCGTGGCTTATGCAACAAAAACACAGAATACCACGAGCGCATCGTCAACCTTGTAAACAGCAATATGAACTTGATTAGGAAGCAGATTAGTGCTTAATCACCATTGGGTAAGGTAAGGCATATCGGGAATATTCCCGGTGTGCCCTGCCTCCCTGCCTTCTCCTGTTACATCCCTTTTATAAAAGCCCATCCCACTTATATCCATCTTTGATACCCACGGCTTGCCCTATATCACAGGTATGACGGGCTGTGCCGCAGGCCATGCCGCTGTAAACGGCGGCGAGGCTTCTGCGGCATGGGCAAACGTGAACACACCCTTTCCTGCCGGCGTACAAGTCCGCTGACAAGGAAATGGCGAGTTCCCCTTTAGTTTGCCCGGCAACCCGTCAGTTCTTTTTTTGCAAGCCGAGCCTGTTATATCCCTTTTATATTCCACTTAACATATACTGTTTTAGGGTAGTATATCTCCTTTTCTACCCTTTCATCTTTTTGTCATCCTGCCAATCGATGCCCTGCAGGTTATTTTGCTGCAAAATAAATGTGGCGTGGCTTGCCGTTGCAAACCGGCCTTGGCAGAAATCTTCCTTGGGGCTTCACTCCAAGCGTATTTCTGCCGTCCGATTTGCCGAAAAGCCATTCCGCCCCATTCCGGAGGCAGAAAAATAACCTACAAGAGCCATCGAAATATGGCCGATAGCAGGGGAAAGAACAAAATCTGTCAAATATGAAGAATATGAACTACAACAAATTGCAAGCATTGGCGGCGAACACAGCAGCTATCGAAACAGCCTATCGGGTGCGGAACGAGAAAAGGACGGCGACAGCAGTCGAACGTGAAACCCTCTCCCTGTATTCGGGATTTGGGGGCATCAAGGAAGTATTGGATTTAGGAACAAATGCCCCCATGTCCGACAAGATGAAACAGACTTTAGACCATCTTGTGTGCGTATTGCAAGCCATAGCACAAGACGACGAAACACTATACAGGGAGCTTGTGGATAGCATAAAGGCATCCGTCCTTACCGCTTTCTATACCCCGAAATTTCTCATAGAGGCGGTGACCGACCAAATACAAGCCACGTTCCAAGCCAACGGTTTGTTAATGAAATCCTTTCTTGAACCATCCGCAGGAATTGGTGGCTTCCTGCCAGTTTCTATGTCCGACACTTACAAGGCAGCGTTTGAAAAGGACTTGGCGACAGGGCTTGTGCTTTCAGCCTTGCACCCCGATGCAAGGGTGATTGTTGACGGCTTTGAAACCATTGGCGCACAGGAGTTGGAACACGGCTCATTCGATGTGATAGCGTCCAACATACCTTTCGGCACGATAAACGTGTTCGATGCGGACTTTGAACGCAGGGGAACGCCTTACAAACAATCCCTTAAAGCCATTCACAACTATTTCTTCATCAAGGCGATGGAACTGTTAAATGAGGGCGGCTTGCTGGCTTTCATCACGTCAAGGGGCGTGGCTGACAGCCCATCCAATCGCTTTGTGCGTGACTATCTGGTGCATCACGCCCATATCATCACCGCCCTGCGCTTGCCCGACACGCTTTTCATGCAGACCGGCGGCATCGAGGTAGGCAGCGACCTTATCATCTTGCAAAAGGACAGCCACAAGCAAAACCTCACCACAAGGGAACGCCTGTTCTTGGAAACGTGCAGGGAGCGCACATCGCAGGGGCTGGAAACAGAACACGCAAACAAGGCATTCTCCTTACCACAAAGCACGTTGTCCACAGGCACGGCCATCGGCACAAACCAATTCGGCAAGTTGGTGCGCAAGTACGAGTGGAACGGCACAGAAGAAGCCATACACCAACGGCTTGCCGAGATATTGAGAGCCAATTTCACCCACTATTTCAAGCCCTTCCTGTTTGGTGGGCAAAAGCAAGCGCAGCCGCAGCAGGGAGCGATGCTATCCCTCTTTGACCTTTTCGGGGAAGCCACGGCAGCGGCACAGTACAAGCCAAACACTGGCAAACGACCCTACACGGACGAAATGCCCGGTTGGATGAAAGACGGTGCATTGGTGCTGTTCGAGGGGCAACTTGGCACTATACAAAGCAGAAGAACCGACCGTTTTTCCGAAATGACCGCATGGTTTAACCCGATAAAAGTCAACGGTGCGGACATGGAACGGGCAAAGGACTACCTTCCCGTGCGAAAGGCTTACTTCGAGTTGTCGGAAAGCGAAGCGGAAACAAGGGAAGAACAACCCTTGCTCCGTGAACGGCTGAACAAGACATACGATGCGTTTGTGACCAAGTGGGGCAATTTCCACACGGACGGCAACAAAGAAATGATGACGCTTGACAGCTTGGGCTTTGAGGTGTATTCCATCGAAATGCAAGTGCGTGGCGAGGTGATGAAATCCGACATCATGCGCGAGCCTGTGGCTTTCAAGAAAATAGACACATCGGTACGCCTTGCCCCGATGGAAGCGTTGGCAAGCAGCTTGAACTATTACGGCAGGGTGGATATGGTTTACCTTGCGCAATCGACAGGATGCAGCGAGAGCGAGGTGATAGAGGCGTTGGAGGGCGAAATGTTCTACAACCCTGAAACCAGCGCATGGGAAGAAAAAGGGCGCATACTTGCAGGTAACGTGGTGGAGAAATGCAAAGCGTTCGCCGGACATATCCATAGCCTTGCAGGACAGGCAAGGGCTTGGACAGAAAAGACGGTAAGGGCGTTGGAAGAGGTCACGCCCGAACTGATACCTTATGAGGAGCTTGACTTCAACATGGGCGAGCGGTGGATTCCGACAGAAGTCTATGCCGACTTTGCCGAATACCTGTTTGATGTCAAGGTCGATGTGGTGTACTTTGACGTGAACGACACCTATGTTATTTCCTTACATGGATATTCCCCTGCCGCATACAACATCTATGCCTCGCACGGTTACACAGGCGAGAAACTGTTTGCCCATGCCCTGCATGACACCATACCCGAAATAAAAAAAGAGGTGATGCGTGGCGGTGAATGGGTGAAAGTACCCGATGAAGAAGCCATGCAGGAGGTGGCAACCAAGATACAGGAGATAAGGGGCAAGTTCAACGCTTGGCTTGACAGCCAGCCTATCGCCGTCCGTGACGAGTTGGTAAGGCTCTACAACGAGCGTTTCAACTGTTATGTGCGTCCGTCCTATGACGGTTCGGCGCAAACATTCCCCCGCCTTTCCTTTGCACAGTTCCCTTACGATGACTTATACCCCTCGCAGAAAGACGCCATCTGGATGATTAAGCAGAATGGCGGCGGTGTGTGCTGGCATGAGGTAGGCGCAGGTAAAACAATGGTGATGTGCGTGGCGGCATACGAAATGAAACGCTTGGGGTTGGTACAGAAGCCTTTGATAATAGGGCTGAAAGCCAACGTGCATGAAATAGCCGACTGTTTCCGCAAGGCTTACCCATCGGCAAAGTTGCTCTATCCCGGCAAGGAGGACTTCACCCCTGCCAACCGTGAGGAACTTTTCAGCAAAATCAAGAACAATAATTGGGACTGCATCATTCTGACGCATGACCAGTTCGCAAAGATACCGCAGTCGGAAGAAACAATGTTCGGCATCATGCAACAGGAACTTGACGATGTGGAACGCTCCTTGCAGGTGCTGGAAGAAAGCGGCATGGGGTGGCGCAACCGCCGTATGCAGAAAGCGTTGGAGAAGCGGCAAGAGAACCTGTCGGCAAACCTCCTGTCGTTGAAAACACGCATTGAGGAGAAGAAAGACGGAGGCATAGACTTTCATACGATGGGCATAGACCACATATTTGTAGATGAGTCGCACTACTTCAAGAACTTGATGTTCCAGACACGCCACACGAGGGTTGCGGGCATCGGCAACAACCAAGGTTCACAGCGTGCTATGAACCTGCTGATTGCCATCCGTGACATACAAGAACGCACAGGAAAGGACTTGGGGGCTACGTTCCTGTCGGGTACGGTGGTCGTAAATGCTTTGACCGAATTGTACGTGCTTTTCAAGTACCTGCGCCCGAAAGAGCTTGCCAAGCAGCGTGTGAGTTGCTTTGACGCATGGGCTGCTATATTTACTAAGAAAACGACTGACTACGAGTTGAACGTGACAGGTTCTATCAAACGCAAAGAGCGTTTCCGTACCTACATCAAAGTGCCGGAATTGGCGGCTTTCCTGCGTGAAATCACGGATTACCGCACGGCAGAAATGATAAATCTTGATATCCCCGACAAGAACGTGCGTTTCCTTTCGGACAAACCGACCATGGAACAGGAGGCGATGATAGAACGGTTGGTACGTTTTGCCAACAGCGGTGAATGGTCGGATTTGGGCTTGGAAGCCCCTGCGCCCGAACACATGGACAAGGCAAAGATGCTGATTGCTACTAACGTGGCAAGGAAGATGGCGTTGGATATGCGTCTGTTGAGTGACCAGTTCAGCGATGACCCTGCCAACAAAGCCTCACGCTGCGCACAGACCATCTATGAGTATTATGTGAAATCAAACGCTCACCGTGGTACACAGTTCGTTTTCAGCGACCTTTCCACTTACAAGCCTAATGAGTGGAATGTTTGCCAAGACATCAAGGACAAGTTGGTTGCAATGGGTGTTCCGGCCAATGAGATACAATTCATCCAAACCGTCAAGACCGAAAAGGCAAGGAAGAAGATTTTTGAGGGCATGAACAACGGCACTATCCGTGTGCTGTTCGGTTCTACCTCCATGCTCGGCACAGGTGTGAATGCCCAACAGAGGGCAGTGGCGGTGCATCATTTGGAGGTACCCTGGAGGCCGGCCGATTTGGAGCAACGCAACGGTCGGGCGGTACGCAAAGGCAATACCGTGAAGCAGTGGGGCGGCAACGTGGTTGACATCATCATCTACGGCACGGAAAAGACCTTGGATGCCTACAAGTTCAACCTCTTGCGCAACAAGCAGCTTTTCATCAACCAAATCAACAACGGCACGATAGCCGTGCGCCGCATAGACGAGGACGGTATGGACGAGGACACAGGCATGAATTTTGCCGAGTTCGTGGCCATCCTTTCGGGCAACACCGACCTTTTGGACAAGGCGAAGCTCGACAACAAGATTATGCAGTTGGAAAAGGAACAGGCAGTTTGCAACAAGGAACGTTACCGTGCGGAACGTAAGGCGGAGAGCAACCGTCAAGAGATTGACAACTGCAAGCGCAACATCGGGCGCATGACAGAAGATTGGGAGTATTTCAACACCCGTAAGGAGGATTGCAGCATTGAGGTAAACGGCAATGCCCAACTGACAGCCGAAGAAACAGGACGAGCCTTGCATTCAATTTCAAGGAAACACCGTGGCGACTTTACGTCCGTTGGCAGTTACAATGGCTTACGGCTGTTGGTGCGCAGCGAGTACCGTCTTGACGGCAGCTTTGACCGCAACACGTTTTTCGTGGAGGGCAAGAGCGGCTTGAAATACAAGTGCGGCAAGTCCGGCTCATTGCCACCAAGTTTTGCGGCGGCTGCGGTGTTCCCACAGACCACTTTGGAAAACATACCCAAGCTAATGGAACGCCAAGCCGAGCGGCAAAAACATTTGGAGGAAGAAATCACCACCTTGCGACAAGTGATGGCACGGCGTTGGAGCAAGGAAGAAGAACTGAAACGGCTCAAACAGGAGTGTAAGGAATTGGAGGAGCGCATCAACCGCACCCTTGAAGAAGCGGAACGCCCAACCGTACCGACACCAGGCACCGAGCCAGTGGCAGTACCGGCGGCATAGCCAACTTCATATTTGACACTTTCCCCTGCTTTGTTGAGAAACACGGCAGGGGATTTTCCCATTTGCCAGAGCTTGTCTTTGTTGGCAGCCCAAGCCGACGGGAGACAAGCTGCCCTATACCTATTATATATAGCTGCCCAAAGCAATTTATACCTGCGGTTTCCGCCACTTGTATTTTCCCTGCCTTTTATATGGACTTTGCCATCTTCCTTTATACCAAGCATATCCGGTTTCCCGACCCGGAATAATCAGCGGAAGCCTGTTCTTGCGCACGTCTGTCCATTGGGCAGACCCACACAAGGAGGACAGACGGACGCACGTTGTCCTTGGCAGGCACACGGGAACTTCAGCCTTGCTGAAACAACCTCGTATGCCTGTCCCCCGCCCAACAAGCGTCCTCTTTTGTCTGCCTAGCAGGGTTTGTTTGACCCACCCAAGCCGGAATACTGTTATAGTCCAGTTTTATCGACGAATCCCTTTTACAAAACGCTCCACCTTTTATACTTGTCTGATGCCATTGCGGTTTCTGCACCTGCTTCGGATTATTTTCCTGCAAAACTAACAGGCCGTGTCCAATCCTTGCAAATCCGGCAAGCCGCCACGGGTGGTTGGTGGAAATCTTCCTTTCCGCTGCACTGAAAGCGTATTTCCACCACCGGATTTGCCGGTTGTCCTTTGCCCATTGACGGGGCAGAAAAATAACACCGATGCAGGCTGGTAAGGAAGCCGAAGACAGGGAAAGAAGTTAAACCCTCAATATTAATGGCGATGGACAAAAACATAATAGGACAGGCGAACAAAATAATGGTGTGGCTGATGAAATACTATCCTGTACGCATCAAGAACGTGGGTGAGCAGCAAAAGGCTGACCGGCAGACCATTTGGGATTTCAAGGACGGACGGGCATACGAGCAAGTAGCCCAAATGACTGCCAGACACTTGCAAGAACTTTTCGGCAGTCGGCTCACAAGCATCGTATTCACCTGTGTACCTGCATCAACGCAAGAGAAGAACGAACTGCGCTACAAGCGTTTTTCGGAAAGGGTATGCGAACTCACCCATGCCATCAACGGCTATCCCCATATGCAGGTGTCGGCAGGACGGTTGGCAGTACACGAACACCGAAAGGACGAAACCGAGGCTCGGACGGCACAAATGGCAGACTATGACACTGATTTCTTCAAGGGCAAAGATGTGTTGCTCTTTGACGACATCATCACCAAAGGCATATCCTATGCCACCACAGCCGACAACTTGGAAGCGTGTGGGGCAAACGTGTTGGGCGGTTTGTTCTTGGCAAAGACATTCTACAAGGTATGATGATGATACGGACAGACATTACAAAGACGGCAGCGTTCACAGGACACCGTTTTATCCGCTACAAGGACAGACAGCAGTTGAAAACCAATCTTGAAAGGGCAATCACGGGTTGCTACCATTCGGGCATCCGCCACTTCCTTTGCGGCATGGCGGCAGGCTTTGACATGCTTGCGGCTGAAACACTGTTGGCGATGAAAGCCGACTATTCCGACATCCGGCTGACAGCCGTCATTCCTTTCCGTGGGCAATCCTGCAAGTTCAACCCTGCGGACAAAGAGAGGTATCGTTCCATTCTTGGCAAGGCTGACGATATGGTATGCTTGAGCGAAACTTACTTTGACGGCTGTTTCCTTCGGCGTAACGACTATATGCTGGAGCGAGCCAGCCACATCATCGCCTACTACAATGGCGAGCCGAAAGGCGGCACGTTCTATACTTGCCGCAGGGCAAAGCGCATGAATTTGGAGATAACCAATTTATACTAACCCATTTAACCATACAAACGTATGATTACAGCGAATATTGAATTTGGCGGTGTGGAGTACCCATGCCGCATGGTGAAAGACAACCAAGGCGAATATCTGATTATAGGCAGCACAGCCCTGCTTGATGCTTTGCACCCCGGCAGTTTCGAGGACGAGAACGAGGAATTTACCAGTAAGGAAGCATCGGACATCTACGATGAGATTTTTTTCTTCACCGATGAGCGTACCCTTGCCTTGCCCGACAAAGAGCTGGTGGAGGAGCTAAGGAGGGATAATCTCGAATGGTTCTGACAAAGAAAATCCATGTGGGAGAGGTCGGAGTACGGCCTCCCTGTATGGACTACCCAGCCTGGTTCCACTTATAGCACTTGCTTTACCCGGTTTTATCCCTGTTATACTTGCCTAATTCCCTTATCTTCTCATAGCCAACCACTGCTCCTTTTATACCTGTCTGCATGGCATTTCGCTCTTGTCCCTCACTGTTTGGCTTTCCGGCTGCGAATGTCGGGCATCGCGCTTGACCTGTCATGCTTTGAAATGGATTTCTTGCGGAATCTTCCTCCTGCGGAGCGTATTCGGCAAGAAAAAGCGTCAGGTGAAGCAGGACCGATGTCCGGACCAAGCATCCGTAAATCCCAAACAGGCTTCGGGGAAAGGAGCCGATGAAAGGGAAAAGTTTCACTTAAACATCTACGGATATGAACAAGAAATTTGACAACCTCAAAGAAACGAAAGAGTACCGCCTTGCCATGCAGGTGGAAAATGCGTTGAACGACTACGGCTTTGACTATGCAACCTTTGCCGCCTCCATCCCACTGATGCACCCGACTTTGCAGCAAAAACTCTATAAGCTATTGAAGGAGTGCCTGGTGGTGATAGCCGATGACAAAAGGCGGTATGATGACCGCAACCGTGCATCGCATGAGGAAGCAAAAGACATCGTGGCTTACTTGGAAGAGAACGGACATTATATCCCACACATCTAAAACATTGGACTATGGAAAAGAACGCTGTGTATCTGGTTTACACCTTGATTGAACAAAATGACTGCATGTCAGACAGCCATGCCTTGTATGCCACCCTTGAACGTGCGAAAGCCGCCATGAATGTGGAGATAGAGGGAGCAATAGAGAATTTCGGCAAAGGCGAAGTGCTTCACGACCTTGAACGGCTGTATGAGTTCCGCACGGAGGACGGCTATGGGTTTACGGTAGGAATTGATGAAATGGTGCCGCTATGAACAGGAAAAGATACAATTACATTCGCAGGCTGGCGGAGAAAATTACCACCAGCCCCTCCAACAACATGGAGTTCTGTTATTATGGGCATTTGGTAAGCCTACAAAGTGGCACGACCGACTATGTGGATGTAACGGTTTACAACACGGCTGACCGTTATTCGGGCGAAACGGCTGATTTCAGCTTCGACTATTGGACGAAGGAGCTGGACATTGGGTACACGGAAAGCGACAGACTGTTTGACATCATAGTGCAAGCATTCTGGCGCATCTATGGCAAAAGGAGCGTCCATGTAATCATCGAGGAAGAAGAAAATTTTGACTAATCATAATAAAATTGAATATGGATAAAGATTTTGTATTGCAGATGGCGAATACCATCAAAGACCAACTGGTGGGCATGACCCCGTTGAATGTCATTCGTTCATGGGGCATCGAAAATTTTGTGGCAACGGAATACAAGGGCATGGCAGCCCTTAAATTCCATGTGCAAGGACGGTTGTTCAGTGGCAATGTCATCATCGCTTACAACGCATTGGACTACTACGAGGTTTATTTGCAGAACTATGCCGGCACAGAGTGCATCGGCGAGGAAGTGTATTTCGACGAACTTGGCCGTGTCATTGATGAAGCCATCGAGCGGGGCAAGGACGAAGCCGAGTATCAACGGTTTCTTTGGAAGGAATGTTTTTCATAAACGGACAACTTATGATTACAAGAACATCTACGCCCCAATCCATCGGGGCTGTCCTTGACAGCATGAAGCACAACGCCCTGCAAGCCGTCAAGCAAACAATTCAAGAGGGGCAACTCCAATCCGTGCCATTGGGCGGTGATATCCGCATGGGTTGGACTGACGAAGACGGTCGCACACGCAGCAGAACGCTAACAGGGCTTAGCTTTGACGGAGAACGGTTGAAAGTACAAGTGGCAGACCATTCCCTGCCCTTTATCTTGGACGAACAGCAACTTCCATGCGGTAGCCACATTTGGCTGATGCAAGTGAACGATGCCGTCCGAAACACCTTGGCGCGGCAAAAGCAGACCGCTTGACTTTTCTGAGTGGATGGAATGCCAATGGGTGTCCCATCACACTTGCGCACAGTCCTATTATAAAATCTTTTCTAACCCCTGTTTTAGTTGTCTTTCATCTTGTTTCGGGAACGTTTCAACTCCACTCCAGCATCCTTCAATACGCGGAAGATGGAACTGCGGCTTCGGAAACCGCTGGATTTCCAAATGTCCTCGATGGTATAGCCGCATTTGTACATGTTTACCACCAGTTTCTTCCTTTCCATTCGACCGTATGCAGCCTGTGAAAGCACTTTAATCCCTTTTGTCAGCCTGCCCGGTTTGGAAACCATCTTGCGCACGGCGTTGGCTTCTTCGGGCAGCTTGGCCACCATACTCAATACATCAGACACTTTGGTTTCCGGGAACAGTTCATTGCCTGAATCAATGCCGTCATGCAAGGAAACAAGGCGCACGGATTTTATCCGGCAGAGTTCCAAAAAGAATGACAACTGCCTTGCTCCCTTGACAACATGGGCGAATTTAGATATGACCAACGTGTCGCCTTTGCCAATGTTTGCCAAAAGTCTGTCCCACCCCAAGCGGTACGCTCCTTCAACCGGCTGTTCTTCCACGATGTTCTCACAGCCGAAATCCTCCATCCACTTCCTATCAGCCGCTCCCTCCGCATACTTGGGAAGATACGGCATGTAACCAATCTTAGCCATATAGTTTAAGTCCAAATTTAATTCTGACTGCAAAAGTATGATTTTTGCAGGATAAAACCTGCATCTCCAAGCTGAATTTCCAATTTAATTCTCTTTTCATATGTCACCTGTTTGGCTCTTTGTCCAGTTTGGGTGTTGCCTGTTTGTTGTGGCAAATGTCCGGGCTGATTATTTACGTTTGAATAGCTGTAATTCCATAAATTCCTGTTCTCGCAATCATTTCCTTTTTTATAGCACATTTTAGCCACTAACTGGCTGACAGACAAATACAAAAACCATACTTGGAGTATGATTTTCTAAGAATGGATAATGTTGTAGGAGAGATATGGTATTATGGCCTGCAAGGTATAATTTTGCACCGTCAAAATCAAATTTGCCAAGATGAAACGGATACTATCGGATGAACCAGCCACCAAATGGCCAACAAAATTTCTGCACTTTATGAGTGGAAAATGCCATGTCTTTCCGACTCTAAAAAATCATACTTTAATCTTCATTTTGTCTTTTATGGCAACATTGCTGGCAAGTTGCCAACCTGTTTCCAATGATTCCCCCAGTTCAATAGGCGATGCCTTGGTCTCTTATAACGAATTGTTCACGATAATCAAGTCAAAAAAGGCCTTGAACGTGGAAGAACTTATATCACTGGTACAGGAATGGCGCAAATTGAAGACTGCCGTTTCGGCAACCTTAGAAAGTGACACGACAGCCCATGCCGATGCCAGGCATATTTCCATTGGGGATTCCATCAAATTTCAAATGTCTCGCTTGATTGACAGCCGAACGTGGAGCTATTCCGACTACCTTGCCGTGGTGCGAGGATTGAATGACATAGAGATGGATTCAGTGTCTCAAAAGTTAGTGGCTTCCGTTCATCTGTTCTACCACGATGCCGGTACAGCCGCTCCTTTGAAAGGAAGCGCGAAAGAAGTTATCGGCAAATACAACCGATTGCTGGATGGCTCACTTGCTAAAGGCATCCGCACCAAGCATGATGCCATTGACTTCCTACGAAATGAGGATGTGGCTTTCCGCTCGTTTCTTCTCCATCTATCAACATTGAGCACTGGCAACATACCGCTTGACGATATTACAAAGAAAACTGGCGAGGTGATGCACGGAATTATCAGCCTGTCAGCCGATGAATATCCCGTGTTCGGTAAATCAGAAGTTGTCATACTGCTGGCGATGCGTAACAACAGACGGTTGTTGCAAAATGCGGAAGCCTGTCTGGAGAGTCTGCACCGTTTACATCGGGTTGATAACGGGCAGGCTACAGCCTACCTGTGGATGATTCTTCAACCGTGGATTTCATTGGACGGCTTTGCTTACGCACTCATGGACGAGGAACAGATGCGGACAATGGAAAAGCTTGCGGAAATGACACCCAAGGCTTTGGACAAATTGGAAGAGTCGGATCTCCCGCTGGATGCCGACGGGTTACCCGCGCTGCTGATCAAAACATTCATCTTGGGATATGAATAAATCTTGTCCCCAACGATTCCGAAACTAATCAAACATACTACAACTATATGCAGAAAGAACAAATTGACCGTTTTGTAACGTTGGCATCCTTGCAGATGCCGGCGTTGGTTTCACAAAGCCTTTTCCAAGGGGCGGAGGTGTACGAGGATTACGCCTTGCTCACTTTCCGCCTGCCCAAAGTTTATCCCATCGAGGAACTTATCGACGAGCTGGAGGACCAGATGGAGCTGGAACTCCTTTACCACCATGTGCCGAGCAAAGACACCCCGTTCGGCCAGCGGTGCTGTGCTTACTCCAATCCCCGCTTCGGCCACATGCACAAGTTGAACGCGCAAGCCGACGACCGCATCGAGTGTGATACGCTCTATGTGACCCTCTACGATTCATTGGAAGTGATGGGCAGCGAACTCCGCGAGGAGCTTGCGAGAGTGGCGAATGGCGGCAAACTCCTGTACGCCGTCAAGGAAGAGGAACTGCTCAAAGACTTCATCTGCCTATGAAGGAAGTCCTGTACAGGCAACTCGCCGCCACCATCCATGAATGCCGCACTTGGGTGGACGTGCTGGATACAGACCGTGAGTGCAACTTCATGCTGCACTCCGGCGGAGGGCTGCACCCCGTCCGTTGCAGGGTGCTTTCCTTGGTGGCACGGACGGCACATGGCGCATACCCCAAAGGGCATGTGTGGGATATTCCCGAATACCGTCTTGACCGTGCGGTGAACTCGCTCAAACGGCGGCCGGGCTTCAAGGAACGCTGCAGGCTGGGCACGCTTTCCATGCAGGACGCGGAGGACATCATCCACCTCGCCTCGCACAAACTCATCAACTTGGAACTTGAACTGTAACCCTTAAACCACAAGATAATGATTATTCCAATCCTTTATATGCTTTACATCCTTGCATATGCCGCCGTGCCGTTTCTCTACAAGAGCAAACGCCCTGCCATGCTCCAGTTTTATTTGCGCATGGCTTGGAGGCGCAGCTTCCGCAGATGCTATACGCTAGGAATGCTCGCCACCCTCATGGTGTTCCACTTCTACCATCTGAATTTCTTTGGGAATGTCCATGAACTGGCCTTGTCATCCATTGCCTGTTTGGCCCTGTATTCCCACAAAAACACGGAACGGGCGTTTGACTTCCTGCAACGGAAGCATCACCTTTCCTGGGCGGCAATGGCAGCGGTAATCCTGCTCTTCGTACCGCATATGCTGCCCCTTGGCATTACGTTGGCCACAGTCGTATTCGGCACCGTGTTTTATCCCTCGCAGGTGGCTCGTAACACATTTCCTGACACGTTGGATGACTATTTGGAGTTTCCTCATAGCATTGTAGACACCTATTATAAATGGTCATAAGGACCTTAGGCTGTCGGAATCATTACTTACATGTAAGTCCTTCCCCTGCCATTCCATTTTTACTCAATTGAACAGAATAACGCTTAAAACAGCCCCAAGAATGAAAGAAGAAAAAGCGGCAAGATGCCGCATCCTAATTGACAGCGGATTGCTTGCATTCCTCAATCCCGAATCGAACGAGAAGCACTCGAAACTGGCGGCGTTCCGCAACTTGTTAGACCTCTCTACTAAGGACAAGAAAGAGTTCCCTGCCATCGCCAAGCCTTTGCCGCAAGGGCAGGTGGCATTGACGGTCAGCGGGCTTGCCAAGCATTGGAACTGGCATCGTAACACGGTGCGCAAATTCCTCACCGAATTGGAATTATCGGAAGTCGCCAAAGTTACAGGACGCAGTGGGTATTTCATCCTCTCGATGACTTGTGTATTGCCAGAAGACGGACACATAAATACCCCTTTGTTGTCGGAGGAGGAACTGCTCTTGAACCGCTGGCTGTGTGGATACCTCACCATTGAAGAATGGGTGGAAATGCTTGTACACTTCATAACCGAAACTGACAAGCTGTTCGTAACCGAACCGACAGGCAAACGCTCCGACCGGCAAGCATCCACAGGCGAACGTCTGCATAAGCTGATAGCCCATACCATTCTCCAACGCACAGGCATCATTCCAGCCAACACACGGGTGAATGAAGCCCTTGAACGGCTGTTCTTGGAAGAATGCGGCAAAGACCTTGCGTGTTTCCTTCAGCGGCTGACGCTTGCCGGACTGCGGCTCATTGAGGCTGAGACCCCACTGAAAGCGCAAGCCACTTGTAGCGGCGATGAAACGGCCGACATCATTCTGCAGTATTATCTTCCCTTTATAACGCAAGAAAAGCCCCATAACGGACTTAAACCGCACGAGGGAACCAAGTCCACAGGTGGAACAGATAACCAAGTTTAAACGTCTTGCTTCCCCCGCGCTGAGTTTCGTCAAACCAAGTGCATGGTATCCCGACAGACGGGATGGGTATTAACGGAGGTCTTGACCTCCGACCCTGACGACAGGGCTTGCCCACGAAGACAGGCTCTGCCTGCGTAGCCTAATACGCACTTTGCCCTTAAAGGGGCAAAATGCAGGAACCGCCGGGGGCGGCAGCAAGCTGTAAAAAACGACCGGATTATATGGCAGAAAGCATCAAACAGGTATTTGACATCAGGCCCGGAAAGGGCATGAGCGATGGCCAGAGCAACGAGCACCAGCGCAACTGGACGGAAAGAGGTTGGGAATGGGCGACGAGGCACGGCAATTATGACCGCACCCGCGAACGGCTCAACTTTGGAATAGTCAAGGGCGGGAAAGTTGTGCCCGTGGATAAGTCCAAGTCTATCGGGCAACGCATGGCGGAATCCCTGCAATCCCGTGGCATCAAGGATCCCAACGAGGGACTCTCCGAGCCGGGGCTCCGCACTGTAGCCAACATCATCTTCGGCGGTTCGAGGGAGCGGATGCACCAGCTCGCCTTCGGCAACCAGAGAGTGAACTTCACGCACGGGGCGGACAACTCTCATATCTGTCGCAACAAGGACATAGAGCGTTGGGCGCAGGACGTGTACAGGTTTGCATGTGAACACTGGGGCGAAGATAACGTCGTCGGTTTCTATGTACACCTTGACGAGCTGAACCCCCATGTGCACTGCTCCGTGATACCGATGGATCCACGCGGCAGGATTTCCTACAACAAGGTTTTCGGAGGCAACAAATACGACTCCAAACAACGTTTCTATTTCTATCATGACGAGTTCGCCAAGGTGAACGAGAAGTGGGGCATGAAACGAGGCACGAGCATCGCCTTAAGCGGTGCGAAACACCGGACCACGGAGGAATACCGCCGTGCGTTGAGCGAGGAATGTACGACCCTGGAGGAACAGGTTGAGAACAACAGGAAGTTGCTCGGCGGGTTGCTTGCCGACATCCGTTTTGCCGAGAAACGGGTGAAAGGACTGGGCACGATGACCGTCAACTTAGAGGAGAAAAAGAAGCAGATGATTGCCGAGATGGAAGCCCTTGCGGAAAAATTGAAAGCGAGCCGTGGCGATTCGGAGGAATTGCGCAAGAAGATAAGCAAACTCGACCTTGACTTGCAGAAAGTGCTTGATAATCTCACCGACAAACGCGGCAAATTGGAAGAAGCGAACAGACAACTTTCCGAACTTAGACAGATAGAGGAAGAAACACGTGAACGTGCGGTTGAATACCGGCGAGACCTCAAAGCTGCGACCTACGACTTGGAACATCAGGTGCGCTACCGGCTGGCCGATGCGCTGTTGGGCGACATACTGAACGAGTTCAAGTCATTGCTTCCAGCATTGGACGGCGAAGGACAAAATCTGTTCGACGGCACGCTGCTGAAAGATGTGGCCGAACGTGGCGAGGACATCTTCAAATGTGCCATCTACCTCTTTGCGAACTATGTGGACTTGGCCACGACATTTGCCGAAAGCCACGGCGGTGGAGGTGGTGACAATGACCTGCCTTGGGGACGGAAAGAGGACGAGGACGACCGGGCCTGGGCAAGACGCTGCCTGATACAGGCAAGCCGGATGATGAAGCCCAAAGGAGGCAAGAACGTCCGCAGGAAATGACAGGCCAAGAGACTTTTTGTCATCACTTATATCTGACTTATAGTATGATTGACAGTATGGTAAATCGCCGTGACTGAAATTCTTGTTAAGCGGGAGTTGAAAGAGGAAGAAAGCCTCTTTGCAGACGTGGCGAATCATTTCTTTTGTAAGTCGAAAACAAATATGCTGATAATATGATAAGAAGATTTTTATTGCTATCCGTATTGTCCCTGCCGCTCATGGCAAGGGCGTACAATGTTCCCATGACGGATACTATCCGATGGGAGATCCTACCACAATGGGAGGAATGGCTGAAACCGTTGGAGCCGATCTATTTGGAGAATGTCGTGGAGGTTTCTCCTTGGCGTGGAAACTGGTTCGTGAACGTGTCCGGCGGTGTGTCGGCTTTTGTCGGTTCGCCGCTTGGCTGCGGTGACATCTTTGACCGCACGAGACCAACATTGTCCGTTTCTGCGGGCAAGTGGTTCACGCCTGCCATAGGTGTGAGAGCTGCCTTCCAAGGTTTGCAGTTCAAGGATGCCCTGTTTGAATCAAGAAACTTCCAGCATCTCCATGCCGACTTGATGTGGAATGTATTGTCGGGCCTCTCATGTCCCAAAGAGGATTTCCGTTGGGACTTGGTTCCTTACGTCGGCTTGGGTATCCTGCATAATGACGAACTCGACCGGCAACCCTTTGCCGTTTCTTACGGGGTGCAAGGACGATACCGTCTGACCGACCGCCTGCACCTCACCGCTGAACTTGGTTGCGCCACCACCTTCAAGGACTTTGACGGCATGGGCGCAGGCAACAGGTGGGGCGACCGTATGTTGTCGCTGACCGCCGGATTCTCTTACACAATCGGCAAGAGAGGTTGGAAGCGCGTGGTTAATGCCTCCCCTTACATCAAGCGTAACGAGCGGTTAACCGATTATGTCCACAGCTTGCGCGGTGAGAATGAACGGTTCAGGCAGAAGAATGGCATGAGCATCCGCATCATTGCCGAATTGGAGAAGATATTGAAGTTGGAAGGACTGCTTGACAAGTATGCGGACAGGCTTTCTTCGATAAAAGATAGACGTGATGGCAAAGGCTTGTCTACCGGCTATCCCAAGAATGATTACAGCGGATTGAACTCGCTTCGTGCAAGGCTGCGCGATGCCCAAGCAGACATGGACACACATAAAGGCGACAGCACTTTTATCCACAGCAAGGACACAGTTTATATGGCATACGGCGAGGTTTCCAATTATAGAAGTGATGGTTCGTTTCAAGGCAACGATTCCATTGTTTCATCCTTGCCTGTGGACGGTAGATATATCGGCCCGCCCATCTATTTCTTCTTCGTGCTGGACACCGACAGGCTTACTGACTATTCGCAGTTGGTCAATTTGGACGGCATCGCCCGGATTGCCCAAAAGCACGGGCTGCGCATCCAAATCATCGGTGCGGCAGACAGTGCGACAGGCAACGATGCCATCAACAACGGCTTGTCTCAAAGACGTGCCGCATACATGGCCGGACAGTTGCGAAAGCGTGGCGTGGATGCCGACAGGATAGAAACTGTTTCAGCCGGTGGTATCGACGATTACAAGCCCGTAGAAGCCAACCGCAATGCTTGTGTAAGGCTGTTGTTTCCTGTAACGAACACGACTGATTAGGTTTTTGTTTTGTTCTATTCTTGACAGGGGGATTCACGATCAAATCGAACCACTGTTTTAAGGGCAGGCCGGCTTGTGAAAGTCTGCCTGTTCTATATCCGCAAGTCAAATTCCGACAAGTCGTCGCTGCTTGGTTTGTCGCTCTCCGGATCTAACGGCAAGACTTCCTTTTTTACCACTACATACTTCCCATTCCTTTTGCCATACCACAAGTTAATCATGCTGTTCACATAAATAATCGTCCTGTCAGGCGTCTAATCAATGTCTTCCGACTCTTCATCATAGATACCCGTTTACGACGTTGGTATGGATGATCAAGGATTGGCAGAACTATTTTTGTGCTTCGCTTAGGTATGGGTTGTACCTTGACTGGAAGTAATAGTCCGTGAATACGCATGGGATTTTCTTCCTTTTGAACACTTTTGGGTGGCTGATGGTCGGCAGCAAACCTCGCAACGGTGATGGGGAAAATCTACCTCGCTTCCTGATTGCCCGCCAACACAGCCTTGCGGCTGAACTCCCTGCGCAGTTCCAAAGTAGGCTCATATTGGGCGGCGGCACAATAGGCTTCGCCCAGCTTTCTTCTCCAATACCATGTAAGTGACAGTATCAGAATGAGCAACACTATGATGATAAACCGTTCCATATACTCTTATTTGCCTGCATAAATGACTGCAAAAATAATAAAACCGATATTTTGTGGAACGGGGTTTCAAGAAAATGTCAAATCAACACTTCCACTTTGCCATCCTTTTATATACAGACAGTCATCCGATTATACAGACTTTTTACCACTCGCGCCATACCCTTGCCGCCGGGCGTATTTTCGGGTGCGAAGTTCAGTCGCCCGCTGTTGATGCCGAAAACTTTTGGGACAAAGGCCGGACTAAGCGGTTGTTCCCGATGACAGGAATCTTCCTTTCTCCTTTGTCCAAAGCGTATTCCTGCCAAAAAGTTTGCGTCATAGGCGGACGGCTCATCCTGCACCGAAAAATAACTTCCTCCGGGCAAGGGCAAACAGCCCGAAAGCAGGGGAAACAAAAACATTCTCATTATGAAATTTACAGTATCATCAACCGCAATGGCAAACAAACTGGCTACAATGGCCAAAGTAATGAACAACAAACCGGCACTGCCCATCCTTTCCACGTTCTTGCTGGAAGTGAAAGAGGACGCACCGCTGGAAGTGACCGCCTCCGACCTGGAATGTGTATGGCACGGCTCGCTGGATATCACAGGACAGGAGGGAGCAGGCAAAGTGTGCATCACGGCATCCACCTTGTTGGACGCAGTGAGGAACCTGCCCGAACAACCGATTACCTTTACCATTGACGATAAGGACAAAAGTGTGACCATCCACTATTTGAACGGGCATTACGGCATGGCAGGGTTTGGCAGCGATGAATATCCCATGATGCAAAACGAGAGTGACATTCGTTTCGACATGGACGCAGCCACATTGTGCAATTCCATTGACCAATCGCTCTTTGCCGTTTCTTACGATGCCTTGCGCCCCGTGATGACAGGGATAAACTACACTATTTCCGATGGTAAGTTGGAGTGTGCCGCATCCGATGGGCATAAGTTGGTGCGCAACACCTATCCCTTGGCAGGAAATGCGGATGATTGCCGTTTCGTCTTGTCGGCTAAGGCAGCAAAGATTGTCAAGTTGTTGTTGCATAAAAAGGAGGGTAGCGTGGAAGTGGAATACAACGGGCGGAACATTGTGTTCAAGACCGACACGGACAGTTTCAGCACACGGCTGATAGAGGGAACATACCCCAACTACAATGCCATTGTTCCCACCAACAGCAACAAGGAAGCTACCATCGACCGCCAAGCCCTGTTGTCTGCCATCCGTCGCGTAGGCGTATTCGCGGAAAGGACGAGCCGCCAGCTTGTGTTGTCCTTTTCGGGCATGGCCTTGCTCCTCACAGGGCATGATTTTGACAATGCCACATCGGCCGAAGAAACCGTGTTCTGTACTTACCAAGGCGATGAAGTCCGTATCGCTTTCCACGCAGAGAACCTCAAGATGATATTGGAGAACATGGATACAGCCGAAGTGCGTTTCCGCATGAGCGAAGCCTGCCGTGCCGCCATCATCGAACCCGTTTCAAGCGATGTGCAGTCGGAACACTTGGCTCTGCTGATGCCGATGATGTTGCCTGAGTGAACGACAAAAGGTATAGGGTGTCCCTAACGCCCTGTACCCCATCCAAACATAATGTATAACTAAAATCATTTACAATCATGCCTAATTGGTGTTCAACAGCCCTCGTATTCGAGGGTGACAAGCAAGAAATCAAGACCCTTTACCAAACGATGAAAAAGTTGGAAAGGCGCAAAACTCCATTGGTTGAAAACGGTTTTGGCACAAACTGGTTGGGTTGCCTTGTCGAAGCCTTGGGCGGCAAGTGGGAGAATACCTATTGCCGTGGGTCATGGATGTCCTTGCAATGCCCGGGGAATGTCTTGCGCATGGAAACGGAAACCGCATGGGCGCCCTGCATCGAGACCTACGACTTCATCTGCGAGAAGTTCCCCTCCTTGACTTACTATTACATTTCCGAAGAACCGATGATGGACTTTTACGAGACCAACGACAGCGAGGGCCGCTATTTCAAGGACAGGTACGCCGTGGATGCGCACTTTCCCGATGACGGGTACGTGACCGAATATTTCCCCTGCTTGGAGAAAACCCTTGACTGGGTGTCGAGAATGTGCGGTTGCGCCATCTGCTCCGAAAAGGACTTGGGCGACCTCAACCGACAGTGGAAATCGGCAGGGACGGACAATTACTGCTACCTGTACCAATACAATGTGGTGTGATGAGCCGCAAGGACAGCTTATGGGAAGCCCTGCCGATTTCCCATAGGCTTTCCATGCCGCAGCACCCTTTTATACACTTTTATATATTGTTTTGACCAATCCTTTTATACCTTATTGGATTTTGCCATACGCCCATTCTTGCCGCCCCATTTTCCAGTGCAAAGTTACGGCATGGGAAACACGTCAAGCACCGCCATACTATCCTTCGAGATTGCTTGCCTTTGTTTCCCTGTCCTGCCGTTTCCATCCGCACGTAAAATGTCCTTGCGGTAAGGGCGGAAAGCCCAGACAACAGGGAATGCACACAATGTCCAACTAATAAAAACAAGAACCATGTACTCAAACATCATTCAAATCGGAACGGAAGTCATCGGCAAGGAGGATTTCATAAACGCGCTCACGTTGCATGAAGGCGGTTATGGCTTCTTCGACTATTGTTCGGAAGTCCTGGAAGCATACCGTAAAATCGTGATTGAGGATTTCTGCAGCTGCATACTGCCCGAAGGGATGTTCACGCCCATCGACGAAAATTCCCTGCGGTATAACGGCGGCATCGGCAAGTGGACGGAAGAGTGGGTGGCCCGCATCCACGGCAAGGCCGTGAAAGTGTCATCCGAAAACGTATTCAAGTTCGTCGGAGAGGCATACTGGCTGAAAAGGGAGATTGAAAATCCGCTGGATACGAACATCAGGTTTTTCATCGACGGCGAACCCATGCTATCGGCCGGCTTCATGTCCTGGGTCAGCGGGTTGGAGGAAGGAACGGTACTTTTCTTCGGCGGTGTCATCCGCTATCATTTCTGACACGGATGCATCAACATTGGTAACTGCCGGCAGGGTGGAGCAAACAAATCCACCCTGCCGACCGTACCTTTATGAGACCGCTTCCCTTTTACCGTCCCCGTCGGTACGGCACGTGTTCCTCCGCCACCGTACCCACAAGCTCTCGTTCCTCATGAGCCACTTCTTGTGTGTTCCCGTCGCCGTCCACATCCATGATGTCCGGCTTGGCTTCGATGCGCTCCTGTACGGCCTCAATCTGCTGCGAAATCATCGAGGTCGCCCTTTTTACATCGAACAAGGTCGTTCTCAGGAACTCCGGCGACTCTTTTAGGCTGCCCAGCCACGACTTCAGGTAAGCTGCCGACTCCTCTTTTACCTGCTTTGCCATACCATAACGTGAAGCCAACAGCGCACTACCCAGCTCGGCCACCAATTCCTCCCTTGCGTATTCCTCCGACCCGAATGCAGCGGGTTTCAAGCGGTTCAACCGGCTCTCATGTCCGGAACTATGGGTCATCTCATGCAGCATGGTGCCGTAATAGGATTCCCCGTTCACGAACTGCGCCTTTTCAGGAATGACAATTTCGTCTTTGCTGATGCTGTAATACGCCCTGTCCTGATGCATGGGGCGGATAGGACATACCCACAGTCCTTTGTCCACCATCTCGTCCAACGGGGCGAAGGAGAATGACTCGCCGTCCAATTTTACGGGCGGTTTCAGTTCATTGGCAGACCGAATCTTCTCGTACAGTTCGGGACGAGCCTCGCGGAGGTTGGTCTGGTCCACATTGAACACGTTATATACGTTCATCTTCGGATAAACCGAATATCGCTGTTTTTCTTCATCGGACAGCCTTTTATAGTCCTCATACTTGATTTTCTCTTTCGTTTCCTTGTCCACCACGGTAAAGGTGGTGATAAAAACCGGGAAGGATCTCTCGCCTTTCTGCACGGACACCAACGACAGCTTCTCTCCGTTTTCATCCAGCAAAGGCTGCCGCGAGCCGTCCTTCTTCTTGCTGTAATTGAGCGACAAGGCCGCATCGAAGGTGCAGAACACGGGAAGCTCATACCCCCTTTTCTCACATTCCAATGCCAACATCAGAGCATTCATCCCGTTGTACTCCCTGCCCGAAAGGTTCTTCGGCCATTTCATCATGCCCGCCGTGAACCAGGGTTTCGACCAGTCCTTTTGCAGGGTGGAAATCTTCTCGATCATCAGTTCCGTGAAACGTTCCAACGCCCGGTCTTCGGCTGACGGACCATCCCTGTGGTAATCATTCCTCTTTGCCATGTTTATACCTGGGTTTGATAGTTATTATCCTTTTTTACCCATTCAGCCAACTCTTCCACCCGGCAAGCGATGTTGAGCTTGTCAAGGTAGGCTGACAATTCTAGCTTGCCCTTGGCTGTTATACCCGTCTTAGGTGCAAGGAAAGTCTCCCGCTCTGCCGAGAAACGGATGAAACGCACCCAAGTGAAAGCGAAGGCTTCTCCGTCTTTCTCGGTGCTGAAAGCCGAGAATACAAGATACTTGCCGCCTTTCTTGTCGGTCTTTTCCTCCACCTGCTTGCCGATAGTGCCGCGAAATTCAATGTCGCCCGTTATGCTGTCCTTGTCGGATACAGGGGCAAAATCCACTGCTTCGGCATGGAAATTCAAGTATAGGTTGTCGCTACGCTTACGGAAAGTAAGCGTACCCTGCATTTCCACCCTTGCACCCACGGCATACGAGGTGGCATCTGTTTCTCCTCCGTCCATTGATACGGAGATTTCCACTTGCTTGCCCGCACCCGACTTGGCGGGAATGGTTGCCTTGACGGTAAAGCAGATAAACGATTGTCCCTCGCTGTTGGTCCGCACCGTCGCCGCCCGGCTGACCGTGCCGTTGATTGTCACATTGCATTTGATCATAATTGTTATCCTTTATTGGTGATGTATTCGTTATTTCGCTATTCTGTCTTTTATCTGATTTGCAGGTTCTCGCCTTGACCATTGTGTTGTTCCATTCCCTGCTCATAGTTCTGTGCCACTTGGCCGGAAAGGGCGATGCTGTTCACTATCGCCGCCACTTGGATGCGTTTCTGCTCTGCCGTGGTACCCGTATCGGAAAGGACAAGGGAAAGGCGGTTCATCTCCGATGCGGTCAGTTCGTGCGAGAAGATTCCGTTGCCATTGTCCATATGCAAGAAGGGGCGGCCGCCGTCCTGTATCTCCAACACGCATTCCTTGCAGGCGGGCAGCAATGCCGAAAGGTCGATGCGCTTGCCCAAGGCCACTTCGGTGGCCACTTTCATCTGTTCATCCTTGTTGTCAATCTGCATGGCCAATGCCATGAGCGAAGTGAACATCGTAATGGCCATCTCCACTACGGGATCAGTGCCGTAGCCAAGACGTGCACCGCTGTCCTCCGAGCAAAGCAACTTTTTCATCCATTCTTCCGGTGACAGGGTTGTGTTGTTGGCCGCACCATCAGCAGCCTTGTATTTTTCCATCAAGTCCTTGCCTTCATACATCAGTTGCAGGTTGATGTTCCCCTTTTGGGCGACATCGGCCAAGTATGCTGCAGGATCGATGTTACGCCTGCTGCCGTCCGTGGAGATTTGCACCACACCGAATTGAAGGTTTTCCCCCGACACGCCTACCTGCTGTCCGGCGTTTACCGTATCGCCCACTTTGGCATTCGTGTTTGCCAAGTCTTGGTAGCTGACCTGATAGGTGGTGCCGTCTGTCCGCGCATACTCTACCGTCAGTGATTTACCGGTGTCCACCGCCACCACCTTGCCATTGTCTTCCGTGGCTAAAACGGCTTCATGGTCTGTTTGCAGGGTGATGCTGTGTTGTCCGCCGAACGGCGCAGTCACCAACAGAAACTCCAAACGTTCCAATGGAAAGGCATAACCTTTGCCCTCTTCGGTAAGGTGGCTTTCCCTGTCCTCGCCAGGTGTCCGGCCTTGTGCTTGCATCTCTTCCATTACCATGCGGTCGTACTTGTCAAGCCCGTTCCGCTCGATGATGCCAATGAGCGAGGCAGCGTAGTTGCCTCCCGTGGCATATCCCGCCTGTTCCAACCCTTTCGCCCAGCCCTTGTAGTCATCGGCTTGCAACTTGAAACATCCGGCATACCGTTTGTTCTCTGCCAGGAAACGGGAATGGTGTTCGTAGGAATCGGCCACGCTGTCATAGCTGCAAAACTTCTCATTGGGTTTGTCATCTGTATACAAGCCATACCTGCCGCCACCGTCCAACCAGCCTTGCGTGGCCTTGATGCCGAAATGGTTGTTCTCTTTCTTTGCCAAAGTGCTTTCGCCGTTACTGCTTTCCAATATGCCCTGCGCCAGTGTCACGGAGGCCGGTATTCCGTAGCGGCGCATCTGCTCCATCGCACATTTGGCGTATTGCTCCGCATATATTTCGTTCTTGCTTTTACCCATATTTGAATCTTTTGATTGTCAATAATCCCTGTTATCTCCCACGCCCCACACGTGCCTCATTCTCATGGCTTACCGTTTGCTTGGATTCTTCCAATTGGTCACAAATTGCTACCCGTTGCCCTGCACGGATAAGTTTGGGAAGATGGGTGTCCAAATCCACGAAGGGGAATGAAACGGTATCCGCCTTATCTCCCTGTTCCACATCAAGTTCCAATATCCGTGAGGCGGTCTGTGCATCCTCCTTGTAGGCCATATAGTTGTCGCCAGTCCGGAACAGCAGCAAAGCATCGGGGTGTTTGGATTTAAGTTGGCCGAACTGTTCCTGCATGGACGGGGTGAAAGAGTGTCCTTTGGCGGTGGCCTCAGATGCCATGTTGGTTTGTTCTCCTTGTTTGGATTCCTGTGACTGGATTTGCGCGTTTGCCTGTTGCAACACATCGGCAAAGAGCATGCCTGCCAGATTAGTTTTGTATTCGGCCATATCCTCCGCCGCCCACATCCGTTGCCACTGTTGGGGCGTCACCAGCCTCGGCTGTACCTTCTCCACGCCATCAATGACCGGGGCGCAGAGGATGCGCTCGTCCTTAGTGCGGAAAATATTCACTCTTTTAATCCTTGACAGGTCGGCATTCTCGGTGTGATTGCCGAACAAGTCCGTTTTCAGTTCCGGCTTATTCTGCGCCAAGGCGTAGTATTTATTGGCCAAGCTGCGGCGGACTTCGGCGGACGCATCCTGTTGCCCTTGCTTGATGGTGGTGAAGAAACGGTTGACATCCTCCTTGTCGGGATAGACGCTGAATGACGCCTCTCCCTGTGGTTTAAGGTACAACGCCCACCGCCCGTCATCGTCACGCAGCATCTGTATGCGGTCGAACTGCACGGTGGTCGCGTTTTTCACCGCCTCGGACACGTCGATGTGCGAAAGTGTCCGCAGTTCCTTGCCCTCTAATTTGGCCGTAGTTACCTCCTTGCCCTCAAAGTAGCTGTCATCGGGACGGAAACCCAGTAAGCCGTCCTTGTTAAAGAAACGGACGAATGCAGCGCCTTGCGCCCGCAAGGCACTCTCGATGCGTGGCTTGGAGAAGCCGGGCAGGTTGTTCGTCACCGCCTTTGCCCCGCGTTCCGACCGTTCTTGGGCACTCATCACCTCGTCCGGTGTCAGGCTGTACGGACGTTTGTCACCGTCGGGCAAGACCACATGGCCACCTTCCAACGCCCCGCCAGGCAGCACGACATCCACGAGGCCCGTCTGCTTGTCGCGCACGATGACCATCTCCTTGGTGGAGCGGTCGGGTATCCCCTTCAAGCTGTCAGACACCGCATAGCTGCCTTTGGTATTCCACTCGGCAGGAATGTACTCCTTGCAGGACTCCGCCATCTGGGTGCCGTAATTGGCGGCTTCGGTAAAGGCGATTTCCACCACTTCGGGGTCTTCGTCACGTACCCTCGACAATGCTTCTTCCACCTTTTTGTCATAAAAGCCCAGACTAAACTTTTCCATGAAGCCCTGTTTCTCGGCGGGAGAGGCGAAATTGCGGCTGTCCACGCCCATGCCTCCCTTACGGATGATGTCGAGCAGGATGGCGCTCTCCCTTGAATCTACTTGCGGCTTCTGTTTCTCGCGTAGTTCGGTGGTGCGTTTGTGATCCCGCAAGGCCGCGTATTCTATCTTCTCGCCACGCTCCGCCTTGCGCATCACCTCCACGGCATTGTTCACGTCCGTTTCGATGGCTTCCAGCAATATGGGGTTCTCGTGCAGTTCCTTCGTCCAGTATTCCACCAAAGGCAGGTTCTCCGCTGACATCTTGGCCGGCAGACCGAACTCCGTCATCTTCACGCCAGCGGCGAGTTCAGCCACCAGTCGTTCATATTTCACGGCATCTTCCGAAGGTGCCTTGCCGCCTTGCATCACCATGCCTTCACGGGCAAGACGTTGCTGATGCCCGGTGGCACCTGCCACTTGGCGTACCAATTCCTGCACATAGTCGGGGTAAGAGGCAAAATGCTTTTGGTCTGGCATATAGACGGCATCCTTGGCGGTGTCGTAACGGGGTATGCCTGTGCCGTCCTTGCGGATAGGCACGAGGTTTTCCTTGACCTGCGCCACGAAATGGTTGACGGTGTTCCGCAACTGCCGCTCTTCCGCCTTGAGGTTGCCCCGGTCGTTGATGCCGCCATAGCTCTCCAGCAGGGCACGGTAGGTTTCGGGATTGGAATCGGGCAGCGTGGTCTGGTCCACGTTGAACAGGATGCGAATCTCCCGGTTGCGCACTCCTTTGTATTGTTTCCGCTCTTCCTTGTCCATCCGGAGGTAATCCTCCCTCGACATCGTGTCGTTCGGGTCGTTGCGGTTAACATACTTCTCCCATTTGTACCAATGGAAGGGCACACCTTTTTCACCTTGCAGCACTGCTTGTCCGTATTTCTTGGCCTCGTTGAACGAGAAATAACGGGCGGTCTTGTAACCTCCACGGTCGGTGTGCATAGCGAGTATGAGAGCGTTGAACGGACTAACTTCAGGACCTTTCGGGTAAAACATGGGAGCCGTCCTGCCCGAAGCGTTCAGCCAGTAGCCGCCGCTGCTTGCCGCTCCGTTTAATGCGCCTGACAGCAGTTCCTTTTCCCTTTCCACTGCGGCTTTCTCTTGAGGACTTTTATTCTTGCTCATTTTTTTCAGATAATGTTGTTACTTGATACCAAATGTCCTTTCCCTGCCTTCCTCCAATGCCTGCTCCGAGGCACGAAAGTTCCCTTGGGCTATCCGCTTGGTTTGCTCATGCTTGGCCAGCACGGCATTGGCAAGGGTATTGATCGGCAATGCCCCCTCCCGGCTGGCTTCGGCGGCATTGTGTGGCAACAGGACGCTGCACGGCACACCGTCGATTTCCATAAAGAGGTGGTCGCCTTGAAGCACAGGATTGGCGAGCCTTGCGTTCAGTTGTTCATCGGGATAAGGCTTGTATAGCTGTCTGGCAGGTGTTTCTTCTTGCTTGTCAAGAGCTTCTTGCCCGGCCTTGTTGAGCAGGTTCAAGCCGCCCATGCCTATCAATACCATTTTCAGCAAGGGATTACGGACGAACATGCCCAGCAATATGGAAGCGATGGGCAACAGACTGTCCTTTACCCCGAAAGATTTCGTATGACCGGTGAACAAGCCTATCAGCACATCGGGGAGCATGGAAACCACATAGCCCAGGTTCTTGCCCACGCCGTCCAGCCCGTCCAACCCGAATGTCCTCAGAAAGGAATCCCAACCGCTCTCATTGGTCTGTTGCTGGTTTTCGTTCTGGCCGCTATCCGGTGTTTGTTCCTGTTGCGGTTGTTGTCCAGTGTGTTGTCCTTCGCTTTCCGATTGCACGGCTTCCGTTTTCTTCTTCTGCGCTTCTTCCTGTTCGACCAAGGTCCGGAGGTATTCCTCCTCATGCCCAGGCGCGACAATCATTGGCACGTCCTTGTAGCGTTCGTCATCGCGCTTGTTTTCCGGGATAAATGATTTCAGATCCATATGGGGTAGTTTGTATTGTTCCGAATAATCCGCCCATAACGGTTTTTCCGTGAGGATACCCATGGGCTTTACCAGCCGGCTGTTGACGGAAAGCACATAGTCATTCTCGTAGGAAACGATTTGCTTCCCTTTTTGGCGGAAGCCCGTGAACACGTTGCCTTCCGCACCGAACACGCCACGACTGATGCACTCTTCCACGGTCGGTACTTTTACGCCTCCTTCTTCATCGCCGTCGATATACCGTTCCACACCGTAGGAAACAGCTTCCAGCCCCAAAGTCCCCGCCAGTGCTGTCCATGAGGAGATGCCGCCCGTGGCTGCGGCATCCGCCACGAGGGAAACGCCACGTCCGGCTGCCCTTTCTCCTTTGGACGGCTTGTAGGCGGCTTCGCTTCTTGCGTCGATTTCCTGTTGCAGGGGAGATTTCATCAGGGAGTCGGCGAAACCGAACAGGCTGCCCTCCATACCCTTGCGCAGCACGTATTCCACCGACGACTTGGGCATCCGCTCGGCCACCATGTGGTCTATCATCAGCTGTTCCATGCGGTAGTCCACATAGGCGAAAGCCAGGTCGCCCCCTAATCGGGCAGAGAGGCTGTCATACCGTTCCCTGCCTATCTCGGTCACGACCGCATTGCGCCATTCCCCGGCAAGCAGGGTAAGGTCGGAGGCGATGTCCTCGTTTCCGGCAATCCTTTCCCTGCACATCTCCACATAATCCTCGGCGGTCTTGCTGTTCCATTCTCCCGTGAGCCGCAGGTGTCGGAGCGTGTTGTCGGGCATTCCCGTGGTTCCGCTTGCAAGACTGCCCAGCAGTCCTGCCGGACTCATGGCGTATTCGCTTGTCTCCTCCGCCTTTTTCTTTCCGATGTAGTCCTTTACGTCCTGCATGACAGCCACCATATAAGTGTCGAAGTAGCTTTGCAGGCAGTATTCCACCTCGGCGAACCGTCCGTCATGTCGTATTCCATTGCTCATGTGATGTTCAGTTGTTTCATCAGTTGTTCTCTTGTCTGTTCTATTGCGTGGCGGCAGGCCTCCATCTGCTTAGGGTAGTATTTCTCCAGCATCGCGTCCTTGGCTATCTCATCGCGAATGAAGCCCACCGCCGTCTGCCGGTTGATTTCCACCGAGGCTTCCCCGTCCTCTTTGTTGTTGAACCAGGCCTTCGTCCACCACCTCAGTCCGGCGCGGTCGGGATAGACGGTCACTAATCTGGGTATGTCGAAACTGCGCACGTCAATCTCTAAATCCGCCAGCGGGTCGGTGACGCCGATGGCGGCTACCGCTTCGTCAAGTCTTTTTTTTTACCGTTTCCGTCCAACGTGGAGAGGAACACCCCGTGACGGAACGCCAAATAGTCCAGAAAGTCGCTTATCAACAGGTTCTGCACCTTGGCGGCGATGGGCATGGAGCGATTACCGATGCCGAGCGGGTTGGCCAATGAGGGTATCACCTCGTAGAAATAGTTACGGACGGCCGAGAGTGAGAAGATGTTACGCAGCGATTGGGCGGTATGCTCCGGCACACGGTACACCCCGCGTCCTATTTCCGACAGGTAGTCCGGGTAGAAGCGCAGCATCAGTTCCTCCACCTCATCCTGGTCATCGTCATAGTCTGTGGGGATGTCCATTTCGATGGTCTCAAAATCGGGCATCCCGGTATGCCCTTGTTGCCGCATCATTTTCAGGTTGCCGTACAGCATGGTCAGGAAGTCTATGGGATTGATTTCCTCACCGTCGTACCTTACCTCCATATGTAACAGGTTTCCGCTGATGGCCAGAATGTTGCCGGCTTTCACCTTGGCTCCGAATGGGGCCATCGCCCTTGCCAAGTGGGCGTATGTCACTTCGTACTTGCCGTAGCGTGTCGTCAAGGACAACCCGTGCGTGGAGTTGCTCCCGATACCGCTCACGATGCCGTCTGCCACAGCTGCCAACAGGTAGCGGTTCGTGGCGAAATCCACACCGTGATGGAAGAATTTCCCGCCGGTCTTGGGATGGGTCTGTTCTCCGTAACCCAAGGCCAGCCTCACTTCCCCGTCGCGTTCCTCGAACGGCATGCAATAGCCGCTTCGCGATGCGAGGTTCATCTCTTGCGTATAACTCATATTTCCTGTCATTGCCAATTCAATTCTCCATTTCTAATTCTTAATTTATCTTCTCCTTCCTCCCTGCCGTTCCTGCGCTTCTTCCGGGTTTTGTGTTGCTGGTTGCATCCGTTCCACCTTGGAGTTGTTGCCAATCAGCATCATGCCTAGCAGGAGGCCGCCGATCTTGCCTAACCAGCCGAAACGTCCGAACACCAACAAGGCGGAAGCCACCAAGCCGAGCATTCCCAAACCCGACACGTTTCCTTTCCCCAAGTTGGAGAAGAAATTGCCGAACATATCCAAGCCGTTCCCACCGGTCAGATTGCCTAAGAATGTTCCGATGCCTCCCCATGTCTGGTTCATGGTGGAAACGCCCTCCTTTACCCCTTGTAGTGCTTCACCTGCCCGGTCAACAGCCTGTTCCACTTTTTCGGCGGCTTCCCCTGCCATCTCCATGCCCTTGTCCACTGTTCCCTCGCCGACCAGCACGTCGGCCACGGTGCGTACCACCGGCTTGTCGTTCACGATGTTCTCCCACGCAAGGTAGCCCATGCCGCCTCCGACAACAGCCGTTTTGGTGGCATGGCCTAATCCGGCTAGGGTACGTTGGGGATGCACTACCGCACCGCCTAATGAGCGGGTGGCGGAGTTGTTGACCAGTTTTTTGCCAAAACCCAGTATTCTTGCCCATCCTGCCATATCCTATACTTATTTTGTAGTTGTTTCCATCCGTTTATAAATCTCCGTTTCTTCTCCATCTGCGCATGGCGGCACGGGCTATTTCCGCCTTGTCCGCTTTCTGCGGCCTTGCCCCTTCGTCGATGGTCGCCCACACATCGGCCAGCGAGGTGTATTTCACCGCCAATGTCAAATGGCGCAGTTTCCGGTTCATCGCTTTCAGCTTCGGCCGGATGCCGAACACCAATTCTATCCGTTGCTTCTCGGTCATCTTGGTGTCACTCAGGCATACTTGCCGGATGTCGTTCACTATTTCCACGCTGCCCAATATCAGCTCTTGGTAGATGCGGTTGCGGTTCGGGGTGAGTGCCACAGCAATGGCGTTTCCCGCATGGCTGCGCAATTGGTCGTTCAGGCTCCCCATATTTTCGGCCAGTTTACCTACCTCGTGGTAGAAGCCGTATATCTGTGCCGCATAGCTGATGATGTCGCGGAAAGAATCGAGGTAGTCGTTGAACTTCCGTTGGATGTCCGTCGTGCCTTCCACTTCCTCCCGTGTCCAGATATGCCCGGTGGTCTGCATCAGCATCGCCCGCTCCTGTGCTTTCAACTGGTCTTCCGCTTTTTCGGTATAGAGGTACACCATCCCGGCCAGGGTCGGGTCGATTTGTGCCTTTAATTGCAACGAGCAAACAAGCAGCAAGCCCATTATCACGATGTGTCTCATTATCCCTGCCATTCTTAATTCTTCATTCATCATTTTTCATTCTTCATTGGATAGTCCTTGCCGCCCTTCGCCATCTGTCCAAGGCGGCATGGGCAACTTCCCCGTTGCTCCTGTCTATCATCCCGGCGGTAACATTGTTCCATACATCGGTCATCGTATAGTAGCGTATGCTCAGATGCAACAAGTGCAGTTTCTTGCTGAAAGCGTCCAACCTGTCGGACAAAGCCCAGAGGGTTTCGCTCCGTTCCGCCCCGGTCAGCATATTCTGCAGGCCTCCTGTGGCCACAGCATTCCTAAGCAGCGTATAAACTGAAACCAATTCCGTAGCCGTTTCAATGTAGAGGTTGTTCATACTCATCGTGGCGACAATGCCCTGCGGATTACTGGTAACGGCCTTGCGCAACTTACCGAGGGTGATGAAGATGCGCACCCCGTCCTCATACAGGGTGGTGGCTGCTTTCAAGGAGGAGGCATAACCTTCCACCGTCTGCAGGTAATCGCTGTACTTCCGCTCCCATTCGTGGATACGGTTGAACTCGGCGGCTATGGTGTTTTGCAAGACCGCCGTCTTGGTCTGCCCCTCTATCTGGTCTTGTATCTGGCCGTTGATGGCCTCGTTGCCTTCCGCCAGGGCCAGCCATTCCAAAGGATTGGTCTGCACGTATTGCGCTTGTACACTGATACTGAAGCACAAGGCAAATACAATAGTCAGTATCTTAACGGTTCGTGATTTCATAGATTCCTTTTTTTCGTTTGTTCAATTCCACCCGTCCACGGATGACAGGCACCAGGTCATTGTTCATGTCCATGCCGATGATGTCAAGCCGGGGCGTGGTGCGGTCGCCTGAATGGACGCTCACGGTTTTCAGCCCGCAAAGTTGTTGCAGCAGGTTGCTCCGCTCGGCGAAATCCACTACCCGGTATAGTTCCACGTAATCGCTGCTCCGGGTAATCACCCCATGTTCATATATCAGTTGTTCGTCCGTAATGCGGTAAATCATGCGTTTGAGGTAGATAAAACGGTAAGCCAAGACCAACGACATGGCCACTGACAACCAAAGCAACAATCCCTTGAACGGCATTCCGTCCATCCCGGCACAAGCGTAACCGCACAGGTCGAGCGTCAGCAACGGCAGGTTGTCGATAAAAAACTGCAACGTCCGTGGTTGCAGTTGCAGGGTGCCGGGTAGCATGAATGGGGATTGTGAATTAATCTGTGTCATCGCCTGAATCTGGTTTGTTTTTCTTTTGTATTATCTTGTTCCATGCTCTCGTCCATCCGTTTGTCCAAGAGTTGGTCGTTCCAGTCCTTGTAACCCTCGCTGGGAGGACGGTAATCGATATTCTTTTTCTCCAAGCCGAGTTCCTTGCATACGGCATCGAAGTCAAAGGTGGCCACATTCATTTCGTGCCGCCCGTATTTCCCTGTCAAGTCGGTGACAACCAAGGTGTCGTTCTTGGTTGTATGCGAGTTGAATACCCTCCCGTTCATCTGCAAGGCGAAGTTCACGGCATAAAGCTGTCCCGCGCGGTCGCGGTCGAAACAGAGGTGGTGGTTGGCATCGGGTATCTGCTCCAGCATCCCGGCAAACTGCCGCACGCTTGGGGTACCGCCTGTGGAAACAAACACGGCGTTGCCCAAGTCGGCGTATGCCACATTTCCCTTCTTTTCAATTTGGTAGAACGCCATCGCATCGAAGGCACTCTCAAACCAATACACATCCTTTGCTCCCGACAGCGGTGTGGTATAGCCCACATCGCTGCGGTGCTGCTCAAGCCTGCCTATCCACATGCCTTCGGTGGCGTTGCTCCCTGCCGCCATGCCCTTGTAAGCGGTCTTCCCCTCGGCATTGGGGCGGCTGCGTTCTTCCAAACCGACAATCTGTTTGCCCGGCCATGCGGGCAGTGACAATGGAAAAGCGAGGTTGGTGAACGACTTGCCGTCCGTCCGATGTCTGGAAGCAAGGAAGAAATGGCCGCAAAAGGCACGTTGGGTGTCGAGGTTTATGCCCCGGTTCTTGAAATAGGGATAGAACTTCTTCTGGCTCTCCCAATCGTCCATGCGGAAGGCTTGCAGGTCGTATTCGTCGATATCAAACAGTTTGTCCTCCTTGTCGGGGTTGAATATCTTTGTTTCACGGATTTCCTGCGGCTCGTTCAGCAGGCGGCGGCACACCAGATTGACGAGCCTGTCGGTGGACATCCCCGGGGTGTATTCGGCAAAGAAATGGGGATGTTCCTTGATGAAGGAAATGACATTGTAATTCTTGCGTTCGGGTGGTTGGAAGCAGCAGAAGCCGTTGCCAGTGTCGATGAACTTGTCGCCGCGCACCCTGCGCCCGTCGCTGTCAATGCGGACATACGACGGATAGCGCAGGCCGTCACGGCGGTTCAGCCGATAACCCGCGTCCACCAACAGTTCCTGTATGCTCAGCCTTCTCTTGTAATCCTCGTAGGTCAGTTCTGCCATGATTGGTTCTCAATTCTTCATTCTTCATTGAATCACATTCCATGCCTCAGTTCATGCTGCATCCGTTCCGTGTTCACGGCTGCTTCATAATTGCGTGCCGCCACGTCCATGGGTGTGTCCACTCCGGGCTTGAAGTAACAGCGTGGAGGTGGAGGGCCGTGCTTTTCCCAATAGATGTCGGGGCGTGGGCCACGGCTCAGTTCGCCCATGACGGCCACGCCCGCCAACAAAGCTGCCCCGATTTTCGTTCCCAACGGCACGTTGTCCCTCGACTTCATGTCCACTTCCCCGAATATCTTGGAAAACAGTTTCAGGCGGTGGTAATCATCAATGGCCATGAACTTGTCATATTGCTTCTGGGTGATTTCGTGGCTCACGGCTTCGCCGTCTATGACGGCGGTCATGTGGTACTTGCCCTCAGTTTCGGTGGGTTCTACCCGTATCTCGTCCACGGTCACCTCCCGTCCATGCCGGCCCTCTCGGAACCAGCCCTTGTCCGGGTTGATGTAGGCGAGGTCGTTACCGTCCATCACCACCGTTCCCTTTGGCAGTACCCTTTCTTCAGGCTCTACGGACAGGCCTTCATTGACATATTGCCCTTGCCCGCCTTGCTCTATTTGTCCCACTTGGGAAAGCTGGCGGTCCAAGTCTTCCTTGACCGCCGGATGCAGTTCGATGGCAATCATCTTGTCACTATTCAACATGTCCATTGTGATAGGTGCGGAAAAATCCTCCTTGATGATGCCATTAATGATTTCCAGCCGTTTTTCCACCGGCACATCCTGTGCAGAGTTGTTAGTCAAAGCTGCCAATTCCTCGTCTTTCAGGTCATACTGCAAATCGGCAGAGACGGAGGAAGACTGTATGGTCAGCGTCTTGCGCTCGGAATCTATGAGTATGCCGTGGCTCGCTAAGCATTCCTGCCATTTCTCGTTGGTGAAATAGACGGGGGAAGTGATGAGCGTGTGGTAAGGCTTGGCCGGTTCGGTGGGTCGTGGCCTGGGTTGCAAAGGTGTGATGACCGTTTCCAGTTCCTCCAACACATCCTGTCCGGCTACTGTCGTGGTGGGTTGCCCCTTATAGTAGAAACCATAACTGCCGCTTTGCAGTTCTCCGGGTTTCATGCGTCCGTCGGGGCGGTTGGGCACTATCGGTGCGTCGGGAAAATAGAGGTTGCCGCCTATGCGCCGCAGGTGGAAGCCGTCCTGCTGCCGGGGTGTCCAACCGAGAAACCACGCTCCCCATGGGTGGCGGTGCATGGGATTCGCCCGGCCTAATCGTCCGTATTCACCAGCGCCGATACGGTAGCCGTGTAAGCCCATGGCCACCCGTCCGTTGGCATTCCGTGCGTGTACGAAATCCCTGGGCAGGTCGAAGTCCGCCGCCACAATACTTGCGAAGGTGTTATAGCACTTTCGGTTTGCGTAATTCGTACCCCAGTCGGTCAGTGCTTGCAGCTGTTTTTCGGTGATGGGATAGGAAAGCAACGGGGAATCATGTCCTTGCACAATCAGGACAAAACCCTCGCTGCTTCCTGCTATATGCCCCCTCATGCCGTTGCGGGCCAGCAGGTCTCGCATCTCCGGCGGCAGTTCCAAAGGGCATGGGTTAGTGTTCTTTCGTATGCTCATTTCATATTGTTGTCATGCGGTTATATGCTCATCAGGCATCGCCGTAGGCGAGTGCCGTTTCCATCTCCTCCTGCTTCATGTCGAGGAAGCGCAAGGCGGTGTCGTCGTCCATTGGCAGGTCACGCAGGCGGCAGTACTTTTCGTATTCTGTTCTCCACTCCCTCGAATGGTACCATACATAGTCTTTCCAACCGTACTCACCGCTTTGCACCTTTTCCACGAGGGTCTCTTCCGGATAGTATTCTTCCTTTGCCATGATGCCTTACATTTTGGGAGTGTTTGCGTTCTGCATCCTGCGCTGGCTGCTCCGCTTCAACTCGTTCCACATTTCTTCGGTGTAGTCGTCCTCATGCACATAGTCAAGTCCGCCTTCGCCGTCTGCCACCCAGCAGCCGAAACAGGCGAAGTTATACTTGTCCCACTCGCGTTTCGCTTCCTGTTTCCATTGTACGCCGTCACCCACACATACCAAGATGCCGGTCGGCTCGTTCAGGTCAATGCCGATGGTCATCAGGTCGTCGCCCTCAGCCACGGTTAGCGGTTCACCCACTTGCAAGCAGTTGATTTCCGCTGTAGAAAGATGGAATTCATCAGCTATGATTTGCAGGTTGCGTCCGATGACGGGTGTGGGAACGGAAAGGATTTGCTTCGTGCCGGAATCTATCTGGTGAAATGCCTGTACAGGGGTAGCATTGTCGCCATGCATCGGTGCGATGACCGCCTTTCCTTCCAACAGGCGTTGCTTTTGTTCATCACTGAACCGCTCTAGGCGGCTTTCTACCAGTACTGGGTAAAACAGCACGTCGGCTGTGCCGTCCTCACGCCGCACCAACGAGAAGCGAGTTCTTGCATGGATGGTGTTGCCTTCCGAATCATCCGCACGGATGGGCAAAACGGGTGAGCGGCGGCCTGAAAGGATGGCTTGCAGTACATCCACCGGCAGGTCACCAACCATCTCCCTTGTCAGCCCGAATTGTTCGAGAGTACCATAGGGTACTTCCTCTTCCGAGAATTTGTATCTGTTCATTCGTCCAAATTATAGTTGTTACACTTGGACAAATGTAAGGCGGTAGAATGAAGCCAAGTAAAAGCCGGGAAGAAAAATGCTCAGATTTTGGGTTATTTATAGCTAAAGAGAAAAATCATACTATCAATCATACTCAAAACGAAGAATGGGGCTTCCCGGCATGAACGTGCCTTGGGAAGCCCCATTCGGGTATAAGTGGTTATGTTTACAGGTGCAATTAGGACTTTTCAGTCTTGGTTGCCACATACATTTGGTTTCTGCTAGTTGGGGTGTCGGGGTCTGTCATTGACAGCAAACCTTCCGCAATCAAGGGAGAAATATACACTCGCTTGAAGTTTACCCTGTCTTTCAAATTGAGCAAATTCATTATTTCCAAAAAGTTTTTGGGCTCTTTGCAGAAATCCAATATTAACGCTCTCATCAAGTCCTTCTGGATGGGTTTTCTTGATGGGTCTTTCTTGATGGGGCTTGCCGATGGGTAACGTCAACACCACATAGTCGGGTTGCACTTCCTCGGTCAGCCTTGACTTTATAGACACTCTAAGTCTGATTCGTAGGTCTGATTCCCTATAAAATCTTATAATATGACCATTCTCATTGCAATTCTTCCCTTTATACGCATCTACATATTACTTTTGTGCCATGAAAAAGTCATGGCTATTACTCACTTTATCATTCTGTTGCTTGTCCTTACAAGCACAGTTCCATACCATTGCATATAGCAAGCCACTGTACAAAATGCAGGGAGTGGCCGAGCCTACAGAAACAAAATGCCTCCCCGGAGATGGAGAAGCAGACAAACTTGTTTCCTTTACTTCGATTGCAGGGAAACAGTCAGATGAAATGCGGAGCCATTGGATAGGCTGTTATATGAGCGTGTCTTACCCTTTGAAGAAAATCATAGTCACTTCACCTTTTGGAAGGCGCAAAGATCCTTTTACAGGCAAACGTAGCAACCACAAAGGGTTGGACTTGCGGGCAAACAGCGAGGAGGTCTATGCCATGATGCCTGGCGAGGTCATAAAAGTATCTTCTGATAAGCGTTCTGGCAATTACATTGTCCTCCGTCACGGTGACTACACTGTCAGCTATTGCCATCTTTCAAAGACATTGGCAAAGAAAGGCGCACAGGTCTTACCAGGAGAAGTAGTGGCTATCAGTGGCAACACGGGGCGTAGTACCGGTCCGCACTTGCACATCACCGCCAAATACGGCAAGAAGCACATTGACCCGGCCATCTTGCTTCAGTTGATTAAGGAAACCCGTGAAGAAGCATTGGCACGTCTGACAATCGGCTGAGCTTACTTTCCATTTCCTTTTAAGAACTGCTCGTAGTCATATTCATTCATCCCCGGCTTATAGGTCTTTCCCGACAAGAACATCCTTGCTATCAGGAACGACCAGAATACGGGTATCAGCCACATGACCGCCCGGTTGATATTTGAATTTCCATGGCTTTTCCTGTTATACCTGCGCCCCGGATGCCTCTCATAATATATTCCAATCGGTATCACAATGTACCGCCACGCTATCAACAATAATCCGGCCCATTCCAACCCGAACAGGCACAACCCGATGACAACCAACCAGAAAGCGGTTGTCTCCGGCGATAGGAAATGCCTTAGCATTTTCCCGCACAATTTCAAAAGAATATAGGCAAAAGCCAGTAATACAATGTACTCCATACCTTTGATTATTAGACTACTAAGTTAAACAATCTTTTCCATTTATGCAAGAAATCCTGCTTGTATTTTACCTTTCTCCTTAAAGATATTTCTGTTGATTTTCTCGCGCAAAATTAAGGCAAATATGACTTGTACCTATCTCGATGAGTGTCACTGATTGATGAAAGGGAGAGAAAGTGCTCGTATAAACGGTTGATGGAACAGATTGAACGTGAGCTACCGACCTCGTGTTAAGCGTTGGTTGTACAATGCTGTAATCCTTTTGATGAAAAGTTCCAGAAAGTAAAAAATATATTATATTTTAATGTATTCAGCAATGAACACTTTATACATGAATGGCCGGATAAAGAAAATGCCACTCCTTGTTCCTGATAACAGGAATAGGGAATGGCATTTAGTTCTTTAATATAGCAGGATTACTTGATCAGTTCTTTGAGGTCTCTCATCAAATTTGCCAGTCGACGTTCGACTTCTGCGTCCGTACATTCGGAAAGAGTTTTTTGCGGGCTGCCTGCAGCTTGATATTTTGACAGCCAACAGTCTTCAAATACGCCACAGGCACTGACCATCAAAGGTATTATTTTTGTGCCGTTATGATTGGCCTTATTGAACAAGGGTGGCAGTTCGTTTCCCATAATATAGTCGGAAGCCATGAATGAAGCGGACACAAGGCAGATGGCTATTGTTGAACGTTCCAACGCTTCTGATATTTCCTTTTCCCATTCATCGCTAGCCTTGAGCCTTTGGTCGTCCCATTCATCAAAATCATAATAGTTTTTCAGCCCCTTCAGGTGTTTCTTCAATTTTTCCAGCCATTTGGCATCATCGTGTGAGTAACTTATAAATATGTGATGAATTCCTGTACCTTTTTTAACGATACTTTCTGCTGCTTTCATGATGGATAGTTTATTATTGTCATATTTATTAATGTCAACGTCTATGTAGCTTAACTGATTTCTCACAGCTTGGTCTATAGAACAATTTTCCAAAGAATTTCCTTTAATTCTCAACACCTTCAACTCCTTGGCTTCCGCTCCTATATGAATGGAGGTTAATTGGTTGTATGTCAAGTCTAACGATTCGATGTTGTGCAGTTTCTTAAAATCCACCGCCGTTAGCCTGTTGTGACCGACTATCAGGCACGTTATAGAAGAGTCATAAAACTGTTTCGGTAAAGCGGTAATGTTATTACAATAAAGATTGAGTGTCCTTAAATTCGGCAGTTTGAACAAGGCGCTTTGCAATGTCTTGATCTCGTTTTTAGACAAGTCGATGGTTTTCAACTTCCTTAATTTTAAGATGTCTTTCGGTATGTTCCGTATTTGATTGCCGCTTAGTGTCAGTTTGGTCAAATTCGTATAAAGAAAAACATTTTCGGGAATTTCAGTCAGTCCAAGGTTGGATAAGTTCAGTTTAGTGACCTGTTTTATCGTTTTTCCTGTTATTTCTATTGGATAATCCATGATTTTTTATAATTTTGCAGTGTCGGACTATGGGGGTAGCGACATTAAACAAGCGGATGTTCCGTGCAAATTCAGGAGAAGGTGTACGGATTCATATCTGGTAAGGGCTCATCCAGCGGAAGACCCGTATTTTCCGGTGAGAAACCCTCAACGGGATTGGAGGAAACCTTTTCATTCATCCGCAGCTTCGGCATCCCACTATCATTACATTAATGTAATATTCCGTGTCCTGACTTATTCTCCGTTTTCGGTAGCGACAAGGACACGTTCAGCAAGACAGCCACCTTTAGGGGTGGCTTTTCTTGTGTTGAGCCACGTGCCATGCCTCATGTGGTAAATGCCGTTCTTGGACAGGAGCCGCGTGGATGTATGTTCCTTGCGTATATGCCAACGCCTGCACGGTGGCAGGCTTGTCGGAATTGTAATGCACACGCACGTCATCCTTTGAAAAGCCTGGAGAGGCTTTCGATGCCCGTTTTCAGGTTGTCAGGCATATCTGTTTCGTTTTTTTTGTTATCATGTTATTCTCTTTAATGCTTGGATTTAATGCAATAATAACAAATAAAGTGGAGATGTCAAAATAGCATCAGATAAACTTCAGGACTATTTTAAGTTCACAGTCTTTGTTATTCCAGGGAAGACGGTCAACTGGGCTGTCCCGCCATTGCTTATCTCTACATTCGTGTACCGTGCCTCTACCACCACCTTGCCGTCCAGCCTGATGATACCCCATTGCCGGGGATTGGTTTCCACGACACAATAGTTGCCCACGGGGTTCTGTATGCTGCGGTAAATGGGCGGCACGATGACGCGGCTGCCTGCTCTCAGCCCCCATTTCAATCCCGATTGGAACGGAACGACATCTTGTATTTGGGCCAGCCGCGTCTGCTGTTTCTTTTCTTTTTCCCGTTGGAGGTTCTCTCTCATCTTGGCGGCTCTCGCCTCAGCTTCCGCTTTCAGTCGTGACACCGCCACGTCAAAATCCTCGTCTTGTGTCTTTGGGTGCTCGCAGGCTATGTATTGCTTTTCCTTGCCATCCATGGCGTGGTAGTAATTTCCCTTTCCGTCCGTAATCACGATGCTGCCGTCTGCCAGTTCGCCGCAGAATCCATAGTATTCTTCTTCGTCATTCGTCAGGATGCACACACAATCCTGATGAAGGAAAGCATCCTCGCTGTCTATGTGCCTGAACTTACAGTTGTCAGCCAGACCAGTGTAAATCCGCAAATAGAAGCCCCGTGGCACCAAGTCAAAGCTGTTTATTCCCAACGGACTCTTATAGACATGCTTGGTGCGGCTGTAATACACCATTCCGACCCTCAGCATCTCAATCCTCCCATATTTCAGCACTTCCGGTTTCCCGTTATACAGCTTGGATGTTTTCAAGTCGATGTAGAATGTATGTCCGGCATTGTCCGTCACGGCACCAATGTCGTCTGGCAGGAATTTCATGTACCGATACCGGTTGAGCTTCATCCGTATGTTCCCGTTCCCATCCACGATGCCGACCCGGTTGTCTTCGAATCTTACGGCTGCCCGATAGTCTTTCACGTCAAATACGGTGCGGTATTGCGCTTTGGTGGTGATGGTCTGTCCCATTTTCAATCCCCAAAGCCCGCTTTGACGGTCTTTATATGTTTTCAGGGCTTCTGCTTGCGAAGTGTTATTATCAAACAGGGAAGAACCGCTTTGCAGGTAATCCATCAACTGTCTGTGCGATACAATCGTCTCCGGCAAACCGTCCGCATTCAATGCCTCGTCTTTCACTTGCCCGGCAGCCATACAGGAAACATTTCTCGCGTTTGCGGTTGGATAGCCTTTTCCTGCCAACCGTCCCTCGAACATGGCCTGCCAGTCCCGGTAAGCGGTTGGTAACCCGAACAGACGGTACAGCCCTACGTTGTCTATCAACATGCAGGTTTCCTTGCCGTCCGTCTTGCGCAGTCCCCGTCCTACTTGTTGCAGATATTTTGCAAGCGAAAGGGTAGGCCGAGCCATTTGCACGAACTCCACGTCCGGGCAATCGAAGCCCTCGCTGAACACATCCACGTTCACCAGCACTTGAATCTTACCCTGTCTGAAGTCCTCCACCATTTGCTTGCGCAGCTTGGCAGGCGTCTTACTGTCAATGGCGACGGCATTCACGCCTTTATTATTATAGTATTCGGCGATGTTCCGTGCGTGGCTGATACTGACAGCATACACGATGCCTTTCTTTCCGTAGGCATATTGCCGTACGCTTTCATACAGTCGCTCGATGCTTGGCCGTCTGTTCAGCACGGCATCCATTTCCTTCACCTGAAAGTCCCCGTCTGCGCCCCGTTTCTCTAAACAGTCTATCAACCGCTGGTCTTCACTATTCGGGCGTATGGACACGTAGTCAAAAGCGGAGAGCCACCCTTGACGGATGAAGTCCGCGATGCTGTCTGATATTATCAGCATGTCAAACAAGTCCGTGAATCCCTTGCGGTTCAACCGGCAGGGCGTGGCGGTCATGCCGAGTTTCTTTGCATTCGGATACCGCAGCCACAGTTCTTTATAACTTTCTGCAAGTGCATGGTGCGCCTCGTCTATTACAATCAGGCTCGGATTATCACCCTTCACGTCCTCCCAATGCCTTGATAGCCACTGGATGGACATCACTTTGACAACTCCGTTTTTTGGCTTCATGCCATACCGTGCCACCGTTTCCTCAATCTGCTCCACCAGTTCCCGACGGTGGGCGACAATCCATACACTTTTTCCTCTCTCACCCTTCAACCAGTCATAAATGACAGCTGCAAGCAGGTGGGTCTTGCCGGTTCCCGTAGGCATCTGCACCATGATGCTTTTAAGCACTCGCCAAGTATCAAATATGCGCATCTTGATGTCCTGTTGATATGGACGGAGTATGTCAGAATGAGTTGTTGTCATTTCATGCAAATGCATTTCAAAAGTTCCCACTCAGAGAATGTCATTTATCTTCAAAGCGCATTAACGAGAAAATCTTGTTTCTATTCTGTTACGAAACATTTGTTCTTGAACTCCTCCAAATCATCGCGATATGAATTTCCAAACGTTTCTCTCATTTTGTATTCTACTGACTCCTCCATATAATCCCAATAAGCACTTTCATCCTCTGGGTTTGTAAATACAGGTGTCTCTTGCGAATACAATGAAGCATACAGTTCATCGTATTTTTTTAATGTCGGCTTTTCGTCTTTTTTTTCGAAATAATCTAATACGGTTTTGAAGGCGACCTGTTTGTAGATAGGATCATAATATCCATCTGTTACTATATTGTCATCTGTATTCAAGCAGCAGTTTTTGAAGAGACGGAACAAGGTAGTTCCCTCTTTAATCAATTCAAGAGCGGACAACTCAGGATGATTGTCAAGGTATACTTGCATTACTGTAACTAAAAGTTCCTCTATCTCTGTATTGGTTACCACCATAGGACTGAGAGTTATTTCTTTATAATCTTGGTCGTATGTCTTTGTCAAATACAATCTGTTCAGTAGTCCACTTAAATTAAGCAAGTTTTCTTTATCTTCAAGTTTTCCATTAAACCACGCTAAAACAATATCATGTGCAATATTCTTTTTTTCGGCATCACCATTCCTGTCAGCATGTAACATTTTCTTTACGGATTCAAATTGATGATTTTTAGGTGAGGCTGTTCTCAATGCAAAGAACAGAATGCCATGCAGATAATTTTTCAATAAACAATCCGAAAGAGCTTCGATTTGGACATGGCTTAATTGGTAAGCAATAGAGCTGATATATTTTCTACTATCCAGCCATCGGTTTACAATTTCCTCAGGATTGTTTCCATCTGTAAGCAAACCTTTTAGTTCCTTGAATGACAGTCTGTATGGCGATACGCTCAAGGTGAAATATTTATCATAGTTTTCAGGGTAACATATACTTCCTGTTCTGGTTTTAAGGAGTTTGCCAAACATCCTTTCCAATATTTGTGGCGTTTCATCTTTCCAGAATTTCTCACCCTCGCACACATTATTTCCATCCTTTCTTGAACTTTGCAATATATTGTCTTTGATATTGAATCTACCATTTTCATAGCATAGCAAACTATATGGATCATTTGCAAGCATATCGTAGATTTTTTTATCATATATTTGTAAGAGTTCCAACCAGAACAAATCCAGCAGTTTAATCTCATCCCTGCATTGTACCATTACATAATCTACATTTAATATATACAGGCGGGAGAATCGTTTAGCACGGCGATAATTATTCAATACTCTCAGGATAAGAGCACGTTCATCATTATTAAATCGTGCAAATAAGGATTTGGTAAATCTCCCATTAAATCTTTCCTGACAGTTCAAGTCTCCATACAATGTTTCCCATATTAAATTATCCTCCACTTTAGGCAGGTGTACTTCTACTGGGAATATCTTCTCCAAATAGGATGCAGCATCCTTGATATTCTTTTCCTCCAAGACAGTTGTCACATACTCTTTATCATACGCCACAAGGTATATTGTATTATTCAAGTCGGCCGTGTTTCTAATCAGCCTCAAAACCTCAAAAACTTCTTCTCTTTCAAGTCTGTCAATATCATCGATGAAAACGACTACAGGTCGAGATAAGCGTAAGAACTTATCCGACAAATCCATTTTCTTCTCATAGAGGCTTTCTTCCCTTATCGACAGTGACAGTTCAATACCAAGCACATTGGGTGGTGTCAATGTCAAATTGTTTATAGACTTAGCATATTCTTTAAGGGTTTTGGATAATGTACTGTATTTGGGTGATAATTGGTGTCGTAATGAAGCGAAGAAATCGTTCGTCACCTGTTCAGGGCTACGGCACATCCAGGGATTAAACTCCACTATTTCAGCCTTTTCAATAATTTCCTTTTTCAGCAAATTCAAGAATGTAGTTTTCCCGACGCCCCATTCCCCTGTAATTCCTATTGCATAAGATTGATTGTTAGCTTTTGTAGACAAGAGTCTTCGGGCAATTATCGACGCATATTTTTTCAAACTATCTGGAACGCTTTGATTGGCAGGATTGTCATGTGAGAATCCTTGAAAGTCCTTGTCTACTGTCGCATTTTCACCTTCTTCATTTTGAGATGCGCCATCATGGGTGACAGCTTTTGATTTGAAGGCTTTAATTATCAAGATTATTAAGGCCATTGCCAATATACAGGACAAAAGCATCCTGTAGTCAAATCCACCAATAATATCGGCATAAGCCACATCACTCTTCCAATTAAGGCAGAAGAGAAGACCGCCTACCAATGAGAACCTATAAGGACGGCAATCATTATCAATCCATATTCTGTTAATCCAACAATACGCCAGATAGATTATGGTAACAGAGACCGGTATGTTTACAAGACAACGCCCATCAAGAAGGTTGTAAAGCCATTTCAGCCACAATCCATTATCTTCCATTGCAAGCCAAGAATACCATTCAGGTGCAAGCCCCATCCACACGGGTATCAGTAGGAATAAAACGATTGCGCAGAGCCTGTCTCGATTTAAGCGACTTCGTTTTTTCATGCTCTATCAACTAAGATCACATTTAGTAAACATTCTTCATTTTTCCTTTGCCATAGGCAAAATGCACAAAGGCAAGATAGCAAGGCTATGCTAGTATATTGCGCCGTCTTGCTCGTCCTGCCTAATGATTCTTCTTGTTTGCGACATGGAACTATTCCATCGTACAAACCTTATCATACATCAATCCTTGTTTTATGAAGGGGATATGATAATAGGCGTTGTTTATTTGCTCGCTTTTTACTCCGTCAAGCAGTTCCTTGAATTGCGTGACATTATTCACCCCAAACAGCACTTTGACCTGATCAAAATATCTCTTTGAAATGAGCCTTGGAAGAATTTCAACCTTGCGATTATAGCAACCTATTGTTGGATACCATATCCCCTCCAACATCGAATTAGATGGGTAAATCAATGACAAATAGTATAATAGAATATCTGTTTGCACAAGAAATTGCATATTCAGCTTTTGGGTAAATTGGCTTACCAAGTCTGCAGTAACGCTGACTCTACGCAGATTGTATCTTTCATTTTTATACCGATCAAGCGTGTAATTATATTTTTGGAAGACCATAAACCGACATGGCATAATACTGTCCACTCGGTAATCCCGTTTTTCAACATACAATGTGCTTGTTACGACTTCATGTAATACGTCATATCTGGCATTTTCCAGCATAACTGCTGCAAAAGACAAAAACACATCGTAGTTGAAAAAGCGGAAATGGTCATTTGCTGCACCTGCTGTGCTGTTATCCTCAAATAGGGATATTCCTTCATTTTCATAGAATTGCAGCCAATTCTCAAAGAAATCTACAAATAGCCTTCCTGTACATTCTTTCGACTTTGCAATCGAATTGACAAAATCAACAAAGTCATGTTTGAGGGGTTGCATGGACACAATATTACTTTCCACTAATGATATGAAATTATCATTATTAACATTATGATAATCCACTTTATAATCATTCAATGCTTTGATAAATGCATCCAAATAGTCATCAATCAAAAATTTCACATTCGAATCATCTTTGATGATAGACTTTCGTAATGCTGTTACCTTGTGGGCCGTAGGGAGATTGGCAGGATTGTCTTCATTTAGATATTATGGCATTTTTCCAAGGGCAGGTCTTTGTGACTTTGGCTTTTGATACAAATCCCTTAGTAATTCACCGTAATCTTTTTCATAAACATTTTCATCGCTTAAATCATAATGTATACGCGACTTGACAAAAACGGGTTTGTATGCATTGCCGTTTTCATCTTTTTCAAATACAATCGGAATGAATTTCGTCTGGTCTACTTTTGAATAGATTTCTTCGGAGATAATGGTACTTTCTATGCCGACACCTCCTTGCCGCGCATTGGCTTTATTTGCATAATCCTTATTGCAGATTAGCAAGACCTTATCCACACTTGAATCTGAAATCATTTGCTCCATATATACGTTCTTATCCTGTCCGGCATGCAAATCCCAAATATCAATGACTACGTACACACCGTCATCCATTAACCTACGTGCAAGTTCTTCCACACGTTGTTTATTCTCCTCTGGATGCCAGCTATAGGAAATAAATACTTTGGGGCTATTCTGATACATAATGTCTGCTGACTATTATTTTAATAATTCGAGAATTTTTGTGCAAAAACATATCGGAATTATCATCATACACAATTTATCCAAAAGAATATGCAATCAACTTTTATAGAATAAGCAAAAGAAGTCATTTCAAGCACACCTTGAAATAAACCCCACCGCTAAAATACTTGCCATCATTCAGTTCTGCTACGAGGTTGATTCGGTCTTTCCATATGGAATATGTGCCTCCTACGTTGAAGGTGCGTGAGTCATATTCTGCCATCAGATTCAACCCATTCACCGCCTTGCGCCAAAATCCTTCGTCTGGCAGTTTCAATCGGAAATTCACACCGCCTGCGGGACTGTTCTTATGCTCCACTCTCAGTCCTCTGTTCCAAACGAACGACAGGTGTGCACCTAATGTGCCTATGTTTTCAAAGGTGAAGTGCTTTGTGGCTGCAAGATACCACTTGGTAAACCAACAGTTTCCTCCGTTACTATCCCGACTGCCTATGCCGCCTCCACCGGCGCTTTCATGCGTACCCGGGTCGTTCGCACCAAATACGATCTGTGGCGTCCATGTCTTCCACCATCCTTCTTTCCACAACCGTAGACGACCATAGAAAGCGCGGTCTTGATTGGAATATTTGCCCCAGACACTTTCTGGAAAATAGGTCGAACCGTGCTCTGCATAGTTGATGGTGCAGGTGTAACCAACTTCCAACCACGGGAAAATAGTGATGTTCAAGTAATAGTTGAACGTGTATTTTATTTCGTTGCTGCTAATATAATGCAACGGTGTAAGGTGCAGTACGTTGCCGCCAACCATGAACGTCTTGTCACGCTGCATGTCAGCAGTAGGGGCATGGAGCAAACCTGTTGTCCCATACATCGTCTGTGCATTGATTCCACTTCCAAATGCAAGAAGCATTACGAGTATTACGGTGTTTCTTGCTAATGCACAGAATCTCTTTCCATAGTCGTTTTTGCATATCGCATTATAAAATGCGTGTTTGATAAGAATATTCATTAGAGGAGAGTTTTAGCATTATGACTCTCCTCTAAATAGCGTTTATTTCACTTGACCAATCTCATCTATAATTCAATTCTATGTATTATCTGTTCTTATACATCTCGTCGTAATATTTTTGGTAATCTCCGCTGGTCACGTTGTCCATCCATGCCTGATTATCCAGATACCAACGGACGGTTTTCTCGATACCTTCCTCAAATTGCAGACTCGGTTCCCAGCCAAGCTCGCGTTGCAGCTTGCGTGAGTCGATGGCGTAGCGCATATCGTGACCCTTGCGGTCGGTCACGTAGGTGATAAGGTTCATGTCTTCGCCGTCCTTTCTTCCCAACAAGCGGTCGACGGTCTTGATGACAACTTTGATTATGTCGATGTTCTTCCACTCGTTGAAGCCGCCGATGTTATATGTGTCGGCCGTCTTGCCATTGTAGAAGATGAGGTCGATTGCCCTTGCGTGGTCTTCGACATACAGCCAATCGCGCACGTTCTCGCCCTTGCCGTAGACGGGCAACGGCTTCTTGTGACGGATGTTGTTTATAAATAAAGGTATGAGTTTCTCAGGGAATTGGTAAGGCCCGTAGTTGTTGGAACAGTTGGTTACAATGGTCGGCATACCGTAAGTATCGTGGAAAGCACGGACGAAGTGGTCTGAACTTGCCTTCGATGCCGAGTAAGGAGAGTGTGGGTTGTACTTCGTCTCCTCGGTAAAGAACTCCGTTCCGTAGGCGTGGTGGTGCTCCGAACTTGCCTTGGTAGTAAATGGCGACTCAATTCCCTCGGGATTGGTAAGCTCCAAAGCCCCGTAAACCTCGTCGGTGGAGATGTGGTAGAACCGCTTCCCCTCGTAGCCTTCGGGCAGGCTCTCCCAGTATTCCTTGGCGGCTTGCAACAGTGTCAGCGTGCCTATCACGTTGGTGTGGGCGAAAGTGAAGGGGTCCTTTATCGAGCGGTCGACGTGGCTCTCCGCCGCCAAGTGGATGATGCCGTCCACGTTATACTTCGCCATCAGCGACTTCACCGTCCCGTAATCGCAGATGTCAGCCTTCACGAAGGTGTAGTTGGGCTTGTCCTCGATGTCCTTGAGGTTAGCCAGGTTTCCTGCATACGTCAGCTTGTCGAGGTTGATGATGTGGTAGTCGGGATATTTGTTGACGAACAGGCGGACGACGTGTGAGCCGATGAAGCCCGCACCGCCCGTGATCATGATATTTCTCTTGTATTCCATTGTATGAGTTTGTTTAATGGTTAGACATTAGTGTTTCAATGCGCCCATGTTCTCCATGCACTTCCTCAGCGAGTCGGTCCAGTAGGGAATGTTGATGCCGAAGGTCTCCTTGATTTTCGTCTTGTCCAGCACCGAGTAGGCCGGGCGCTTCACGGGACTGGGGAACTCGTTGCTGTGGCAGGGACGGATGTCGCACGCCGTGTGGCCTGCCAGCTCGGCGATCTTCTTCGTGAAGTCGTACCACGAGCACACGCCCTCGTTGCTGAAGTGATAGATGCCCGCCTTGCTGTAGCCCGTCTTGGGAGCCTCTGCGGCATAGTCGTCCAGCACGGCCCTGATGGCCAAAGCCAGATCGTAGGCGTAGGTCGGTGTGCCGGCCTGGTCGAACACCACATTCAGCTGCGGCTTCGTGGCCGTCAGGTTCAGCATCGTCTTCACGAAGTTGTGTCCGAACTCGGAGTAGAGCCATGCAGTGCGGAGGATCACGTAGTCGCAGCCCACGCCCATGATGTTCTTCTCTCCTTCGAGTTTGGTCTTGCCGTAGACACCCGTCGGCGTGCCCTTTTGGTCCTCCCGGCAGGGTGTGTTGTACGGGTCACCGCCGAACACATAGTCGGTGGAGATCTGAATGAGCAGTCCGCCCACTTCCTTCATCGCCTCAGCCAATATCTTGGGAGCGTCGGCGTTGAGCTTACGGCACAATGCCTCGTCACTCTCTGCCTTGTCCACGTTGGTATAGGCCGCACAGTTCACGATGCAGCCGATGCCGTTGTCCTTCACCATGCGGCGCACGGCCTCCGCGTCCGTAATGTCGAGGATCGTCGTCTCCACACCCTCGGGGGCTACCACGTCGGTAAATACATATTGATGGTCCGTATCCTTGCTTATGATGCGCATCTCGTTGCCCAGCTGGCCGTTTGCGCCTGTCACCAGAATGTTCATTGCCTGTTCCTCCTTATTTATTTGTCATACTCAAACGGACTCTCGAAGTCCTTCAGCAGCGGGTGCCTCGTGTCCTTCTCGCTCAGGATGGCGTGGTCGGTCGGTATGCGCCAGTCGATGCCCAGTGAGTCGTCGAGGATGCTGATGCCGCCGTCGGCCTCGGGATGGTAGAAGTTGTCGCACTTGTACTGGAACACGGCCGTCTCGCTCAATACGGCGAAGCCGTGGGCGAAGCCCTTCGGGATGAAGAACTGGCGGTGGTTGTCCTCCGTCAGCTCCACGGCCACGTGCTGTCCGTAGGTGGGGCTTCCCTTGCGGATGTCCACCGCCACGTCGAGCACCGCGCCGCGCACGCAGCGCACCAGCTTGCTCTGGGTGTAGGGCGGACGCTGGAAGTGCAGACCGCGCATCACGCCATAACTTGACATGCTCTCGTTGTCCTGCACAAACTCTATATGTCCTACCTTCTCATCGAACTCACGCTGTGAGAAGCTCTCGAAGAAATAGCCTCTCGCGTCCTTGAACAGGCGCGGCTCGATGATCACCACGCCCTCTATCGCTGTCTTGATTACTTCCATGATTCTTTTGTTTTTCTGTTATTCTGTTAAGCCATTGCCTTTCAGAGGTTCGGATCTCCCGTCCGCTCCACCTCGTCGATCACCTGCAGCAGGTACTGACCGTACTGGTTCTTCAGCATCGGCTGTGCCACCTCGCGGAGCTTGTCCGCCGTGATCCATCCCTTGCGGAAGGCGATGCCCTCCAGGCAGGCCACCTTCAGGCCCTGCCGCTTCTCGATCACCTCGATGAAGGTGCTGGCCTCGCTCAGCGAGTCGTGCGTGCCGGTGTCGAGCCAGGCGAAGCCGCGGCCCAGCGTCTGCACCTTCAGCTCCCTGTCCTCGAGGAAGCGCTGGTTCACCGTCGTGATCTCCAGCTCGCCACGTGCCGACGGTTTGATCGTCTTGGCAATGTTTACCACCTTGTTCGGGTAGAAGTACAGTCCCACCACGGCATAGTTGCTCTTGGGCTTCTCCGGCTTCTCCTCGATGCTCAGGCAGTTGCCGTCACGGTCAAACTCGGCCACGCCGTAGCGCTCGGGATCGCTCACCCAGTAGCCGAACACCGTGGCCTTCCTGTCCTCCTCGGCCGTGCGGACGGCTTCCTGCAGCAGTCCGGTCAGCCCGCTGCCGTGGAAGATGTTGTCACCCAGTACGAGGCAGACCGAATCGTCCCCGATGAACTTCTCACCGATGATGAACGCCTGTGCCAGTCCGTCGGGCGACGGCTGCTCGGCATACTCCAGCCTTACTCCGAAGTTGCTTCCGTCACCCAGCAGGCGCCTGAACGAGGGCAGGTCTGTTGGGGTGGAGATGATCAGGATGTCGCGGATTCCCGCCAGCATCAGCACCGAGATCGGATAATAGATCATCGGCTTGTCGAAAATGGGTATGAGCTGCTTGCTGATACCCTTGGTGATAGGATACAGACGTGTACCGCTGCCACCGGCCAATACAATTCCTTTCATAAACTGTTGTTATTTATATGGTTATCTCTTATAGTTCTTATATATTTCAGCCACTTGGTCGGTTATCTTTTCCCTATCTTATTTTGTACATATAGTAAACTGATATGCTCAATAAGGAACTATCATATAAAGGCATTTTTGTTTGATTATTACAAAAATAAAACAGCTTTTAAAAGTCGGTGATAGCAAGATGTTTCTTCATAAATTGTTATCTTTGTACCGATGAAATCATTCTTTCGTATAGTCCTGTCTTATCTTTCGGCTGTGTTCCTTATTCCCATAGCCCTGATAGCTAAGTTGTTTAGGAAATAAGAGCGTTTATTTCCCGAAGGGATTCTTGTATATACCCAGCAACTGCTTGGTGAAATAATAGAAGAACTGCATGTCATCGACGAAATAGCGTTTGAACAGACGTTTGGGTTCCTTGATCACCCGATACAGCCATTCCATTCCGCATTTCTGCCAGATCTTAGGCGCACGTTTCAGTGTACCGGCCTCAAAGTCTATCGTGGCGCCAAGAGCCATAAACACATCCACGTTGGGCATACGGTCGCGGTACTTCATGATCCATTTCTCCTGTTTGGGAGCACCCACGCCCACCAGAAGAACATTCGCACCGCTTGCGTTCACGATCTTAACCAGTTCCTCACATTCTGCCTCATTTTTCTCAAAACCATACGAGGGGGAGTGTGCTCCGACAACGATCTCACGTCCTACTTTCTCGTTGATGTTTCTTTTTGCCTTCTCCGCTATGCCTTCGGCTGCGCCCAACAAGAATATCTTACAGTTGAGATCGTCCTTATGGTACATATAATAGGCCGTAAAGAAACTGCTTCCTGGAATAGCCTCCGGCAGCGGCTCCTGCAGTAACTTTGACATCAGATATAAGATCTTACTGTCGCACACCACCCATTCAGCCTTTTGATAAACATCATAAAAATCTTTATCCTTTTGAAGTTTCACCAGATGGTCTACGTTAGGGGTGATCAACACACCTTTATCAAGCCGTTTTAGCAGCTCATCGCGCGTTGTTGAAAGTATATCAATATTTAGGAAACGAATAATTTTTTCCATTTTATTTTTTATTCAGTAACTAAAAATTTATTTACACAATCTATTAAAAGTTTCTTTCCACGATTTATATATTTCATTTATAGAGTATCTTTTACTTGTTTCAATAGCTTTTTCTGCCATATTCTTATAAACGGTTTCATCAGCCATGATCCTTTCCATCCGCCTTGCAGCATCTTCTGCAGAAAAGCCCTCTTTGTTATACGGGAACACAATTCCGTTCACGCCGTCATTAACAATGTCATACACAGCAGAATAACTACCATAAACAGCCGGAACAACGCCAAAGCTCATACATTCAGCAAGCACTAATGGAAAACCTTCGTATTCTGATGTAAGCATCAAGATTGAAGCACGCTCATAATATGGCTTAGGTTGCTGGAAGCCTTCAAAAGACACCCTTTGCAAACCATACTCTTTGACCTGTTTTTCTATGTCCTTACGAGCAGTACCATCACCAACTATTGTCAATTTCCAATCTGGGAACACCGACTCCAGTTTTGCCCACGTATCCACAACACGATAAACACGCTTCTGGTTATAATCAATTCTACCCATATAAATAATCTCTTTCTGCTTTTTAGAAAGAGAATAATCATAAGAGGAAGAATCGATGGTCACAGGATTTGTCAATACTTGAAGATGATCAGGATGAGTTATTCCAGTAAACTCTTCAAACTTCTTGACAAAGCTAGGTGAAAGCACCATATACAAGTCTGTATGCTGATATACATACTTCATGCTCCTGCTTGTGATTTGCTTGAATGCAAACATCTTAGCATAAAGCATGGCTTTCTTCAAAGGGTTATGAGTTTCCGACAGTGCTATTTCAACATCCTTGATACGAGCATTGGTATCAGGAGAATTATGATAAATCGCAATAGTCTTAATTGCCATTCCTTCTTTAGCTTCATTCAACACCTTACATGGTACGTATGGCAATCCCCACTGGTTGATAACCACATTGATGTGATTTTCCAGCAATATTTTTCGAACAATATCCACATTCTCCTTAGAATACTTGAAGTCTCCTATCGTATAAAATCGTACAGAAGGATTGGTACGTTTTACCATCATGTCATTGGGTTGCTTAAAGCTCGCAATAACAACCTGATGACCTTTCTTTATAAAGGTATCAGCGAGTGTTGCTGTAACTACCTCCTGACCTCCTACCTCGAAGACCTTCATTAAGAAGAGGATATTCAACCTATCTTCATTTTGCATTCTCATGTTTATTTTGATGGACATATTGCGCCTTTCACCTTCATATATAAAGAGAAAACGCCTATTTTAAACATAAAAGGTTTAATCTTTGAAAGCACTTTATGTTTCAAAGAACAATCCAAATATTTGCGCTCAACTTCATCCAATGGCATAGTATTCAAATCCTCAAAAAACTTATTACGTCTAGGATTTACAGGAACCAAGTTCTTTATCATGATTCCATCTCTTTTTATAATAGCATTAATTTCAGATGGATGACAAATAAAATCAGTTTTAATTTCTTTGAAGACAGAAGCCCCATGTTCTGTATGTATAAATACATTAGTTGCACCTTTTGAAGAAAACTCAGAAGATACAGAAGGAGCATCCCAGCAATCAAATATAGTAATATCACTCACTCGATTGATGGTTTTGAAATGACATTGATAACAGCTCGGACGACTACAAATATTCTGAAAATAGAACCGGAGCATCATATCTGATTCCTTTCCTTTGTGATATTCCTTATCAGAATCGGAGAACCAAATAGATGCAGTACTATAGTTATAACCATAGAATTTATCCCTTGATCGGTAATCCTGCGGTTTACTTCCAATTTGAGCAGAGTGATATGCCAAATACTTCCTTAGTAACAGTGGACTTGGTGTGCCGTGGCACACCAAGTCCACTGTTACTAAATTATCATATTTCCGCCCACGCAGGAAATGATAAAGTCCAGAAATCTGACAAGGAGTACCACTAAAGACAACTACTCGCCCTTGGGCGAGAAATTTTTTCGCTTGCGAATAACAGTCACCAATAAGACTTTGTACATACTTGGAACCACGGAACTTCTTACAGTCTTCTAATGTTTCTGCATAAGAATGCCTCAATTCCATATCTTCACCAAAGGCAGCTCCAAAGACAACACCTCCATGCTCTATTGCCCATTTAGATATAGCAGTAAAAAAGCCGCCAGAAGTACTTGTTCTTAACACTTCTGCATTCTTTTGTTGTACCACGAAGCTCTCAGGCAACGTGTCGTCCATCTTCGGCTTTTGCAAAGGACACACCTTTTCGCATAATCCGCAATCAATACACTTATCCTTATCAACATGAGGATAGCGGAAACCTTCCTCATCCTCTATCATCTCAATGCAGTGCTTGGGGCAAGCGTTATAGCATGCCCAACAACCACAACATTGACTTTTGTCTTTTATATCTACCATTCTTAATCTCTATATAAATCTTCAAGATACCGCTTATGATATCCAGACCGACGCAATAACTTATTTCTAAAATAATTCTGATACCACCAGTCAAGCAGAGAACAATGAAATCTAGACCATTTGAATACCTTACGAATTACATTCTTAAAAGAGTCTTTATGGCAATGCCAAGACCCCATGAAATGATGAACAGAATAACCACCTTCCTTACCAAAAGTAGGAACTTCAAAATAGTATCTCGGATATATAAAACCATTAGGTATAAACTCCCGAAACTTTCCGTTCAACCTAAAGTTAGGGTAATTGGCAAGCGTAAAATCATTAAATATACTATTGTTTGGAATTCTTCGATTAAAAACCATTGTCTCATACATATCAAGCAATCCTTTGATATATGGATGCTTAGGGGCTGCCATTATCACAGCCGTAGAAATGGCACACTCATACATATATCCCAGCACAAGATCAGCCTCAAAAAAGTTATCAGGAAAAGACTTTTTCACCTGAATATCCGTATCCATATAAATACCACCATATTCATAAAGCCTTTTCAAACGATAATAATCACTGACATGTGCCCAAGACCGCTGCTCATAAGCCTGCTTAACATATTCCGTCTCGTCAAATCTACAATTGGTCTCATTCCATTCTACAATCTTGCCCCCCCCGTATCTGCCCAAAAGACTCTATGCATTTTTTCGCCATATAGTCTTTCTGAGCATTACCAAACCAGCAATAATGAATAATCTTTGGTATCATCACTATAAATTCTTTAAAGCATTATTTAAATAATCCATCGAAGACTTCCTATAGGCATTCAATCTAGCATCCACACCATCGAAGGAACCTTTAGAGCTTATGACATCTTCAACAGTCTTATCCTTTGTCATTCTTCTGTCTTCTAAACCTGTGATATGAAGCAAATTATCGATACGAGTATTGGTACTCTGCTTTGCACCTTCCGCAAACCGGCTGAACGTAAAGAAGTTCTTCTTATACAAGATAGAGAAAACTGAACAATGGAAAGAATCAGTAAATACATACTCCGCATTGCGAATGTAATTAAGGAACTCACAAGGACCAACGTATGGTGCCTCGTCAGCAAATCCCTCATCCGAAGAAATATAGTCATCTAATTGCTGAAGAGCGACAATCTTGTATCCTGTCTTTTCCTTCACTCTTTTAATGAATTCCCTTTGCGAAGGATTGTCACCCAAAAGATAGCAAAATATATATTTGCCATTTGTTAAAGGCTCTCGTTGCTGGATTCCCAACCATTGGTCACCAGTAAAGAGAAGTGTCGGATCAAGAACCACAGGAACCTTTCTACCTGTCAACTTATAAACCAAATCACAGGCACTCTGCTCTCGCAAAGCTATATGGTCAAAGCGGTTCATAAATCGCTTATTCTTCTCAACCTGGAACCATGGCACTTCCTTCACACCGATACTTGTTGAATAAGCAATCTTACGAATATGGTCAGGAACCCATTCCAGGGTATAATAACCGTGTTCTACACTATCTGTTCGCCACAGCTGATCGCTACCTACCAGAAAAGCAGAATAGTTTTCAGCCATCTTTGAAAGTTCCTCGCGATTCTTGCAATAAGGCGATACATGGAAAAACGTTTCAGCAAATTGTTCGAATGCCTTATTACGAATCTCCCAATTTTTAGCAAACATAGGGTTTTCTTTCTTGGCACGCTCAATCTTCATCTTACCCAAACGCATCTTCCAGTCAGCAATCAACAATTTCTTGATGATATAGAGAATTTTATTCTCTTGCATATAGTTGATTGGAGCCTTACAAGCGATGGTTTGAAAAGGAAGTCCCATCTGCTGCATAATCATCTCTGTGGCATACGCCTGAAGCATACTTCCATAATTATGATGGAAATAGCAAGTTACTAGTCCTATTGGTTTCATTTACGAATTCTTCTTCAATTGTAGATAATATTTGGTAAATATCTCCTTTGGAGTCTTACATGTAAACATAACTAATGCACTATGCAACTGAGCCTTCTTCTCAATATCATCCTTCTTCAGAGAAAATATCATGAATTTTCCAAAAGAAGTTGCTATAATCCAAAGTCGCATAAATACGCGTAAGAAAAGAGAGTTACGGCCATGAAAATGCACACATCCCATTCTTTGTGCAGGTAAGGTTGCTGTCTTTACAGCAGACTTTCTTGTTCCTCCACAAAGATGATATAAAGTTATTGTTGAATCTACATAACATTTTCCGCCCTCTTCATTGATCTTAGTACTAAGAGCAATGTCTTCTGGGCAAAAGAAATAATACTCATCAAAGAAGCCTTCGTTCCTAAAGAACTCAGTCTTAATCAAAAAACAAGCACCACTGATATTGTAGGTTTGGAATATTCCTGTCTTGTTAATATATTTGGTCTTACGCATATTGTTGTTCAATCCAAAAGAATCCTCACGCAGGAAATAGTACCAGTTAACAGGATTCTTTCCACAACTTTGATAAGATCCATCAGCATTGACAAGTTTTGGTGACATAACTTTAGCATCTGGGGTTTTCTCCATAGACTTCACAAGTTCGTCCAAGACAGGCTCCTTAAACAATGTATCGTCGTTGAGAACCAAAGTGTATTCTGTTTTCACTTGTCGCAATGCAAGATTGTTGTTCTCAGAGAAACCACGAATCTCATTACTCTCAACCACAATCACCCACGGGTATTTTTCTCTTAAAAGAGCCAAATTCTCTTTCGAGAAGAGATAAGCTACTACCCAAACTTCATATGAAATTTTAGTTTGTTGCTTGATACTGTCCAAACATGGAAACAGATTCTTAAGATTGTTCATACAAACAATCACAATTGCAACTTTTGCCATGAAAGTTTATTATTAATTAGTTAATGAATTTTTCTGAATCTCACTCAATATAGAACCTTGGATAATTACGCTTTCATGCGCTTTCATGCGAGTTTAGTCCATTAAGTCCTTAAATATTTGTAAGCACTCAATTTAGGGCATCCCCCTTTGAAAGGGCACTTTTGAGTGCCCTAAACCGAGTTTTGTTAATTAATTAGCTTTGAATTTAACATTGGCCGGTAGCCAAAGTGATTTTGTCAGGAACCATGTTAACATAATCCCTGCACCCGTTAA
>ENA-OQQU01000037-OQQU01000037.1-human-gut-metagenome-genome-assembly--contig:-NODE-37-length-82657-cov-26.900462_pt1 | contig 82657 bp, 79 predicted proteins | sample MGYA00243233_ERZ505096 | MGnify/ENA primary metagenome ERZ505096 (study PRJEB26097, sample SAMN02712159) | human gut metagenome | biome: Gut microbiome | host: Homo sapiens | place: Denmark: Copenhagen... | reverse complement strand
TATTTTAATGTAACTTATTGATTGTCAACTATAAAGGTACTAAAAATATTCCATTTCCACAACTTTTTTATGCTTTTCTTATGCCGAACTCACGTATAATTAAAGATTACATATAACTATACAATTTCAAAATCCAAATATGAAATAAAATATTATTTTAAATTGAAGACAATAAAAGCCCTTTGTGCAATATCTCATATAATGTATTTTGCACAAAGGGCTACAATTTGTTCAATGGCTTAACTTAATCAACAGGTATATCCTTATTCACATTCTTACAGCCCCAAATTGCATAACACAACAAATAACCTAAGGCTATAAGTGGAACAATATATGAAACCATATACCCTGCTTTATCGGCAATATAATTTTGGATTAACGGAAGAACACCGCCACCGACAACCATCATCATGAATATTCCAGAAGCTGCAGCTGTATACTTACCTAATCCTTCCGTAGCAAGATTAAATATACTTGCCCACATAACGGAAGTACACAATCCGCAAAGCACAAGTAGTAACGCACTAATTGGAACAGTAACCATTGCAAATGACGAACCTGTGAATACAGGCATTGATGTCGTGGTGCCCTTAGAAGAAATCATTGAAATAAGTATCAGCACAATAGCCAATGTTGTTACGGTCACCATCATTGCACGACTCGACACCTTGTCCGCAATAAAACCTGCAACAAAACGTCCTACAAGCATAAGCAACCAATAAGTTCCTGCAACAAAGCCACCAATAGCAGCTGCATCACCTAATACGCCTGCGCCCTTGTCTGACATATCAGAAATATAGAAGTTAAGCGTGCCAGGAATACCGATTTCAATTCCTACATAAACAAATATACCAATAACGCCAAGTGTACAATGACGGAACGCCCACGGACTGTGTTCAAACACAGTATCCTGTGTAGTTTTGCCCATCTCGGGATCAGATATTGGAGTGAATGAAAGAATTATGAAAGCTAGTGCAAATACTATCATTGCGATGTAAAGCACCAAATTGACATCACTTATGGCAGTATCTTTTGTAACTGTACCTACAAGTGCGCCAACAAGCATCGGTGTAAGCGTTCCGGCAAGAGAGTTGCAAGTACCTCCAATAAGGTTAAGCTGATTTCCACGGTTACCGCCGCCACCAAGCAGATTAAGCATAGGATTGGTAACAGTATTAAGCATGCACACAGAAAAACCACTGATAAATGCACCAAGCAGATACACCCAGAATCCCGTCAAACCTGTTGGAAATCCAGACAAATACTGAACGCATACTCCTACCAATCCTACCGCTATGGCAACAAGAGCAGTTTTCTTATAGCCAATCTTAACAAGCAGTTTACCCGCAGGAATACCCATAAACAAGTATGCAAGGAAGTTCATCATGTTACCCATCATTCCCAGCATGTTGCTGCCCATAAGTTCAGGCTGATTTTTCCATATTACGCCAATAGGAGCAGCAAGGTTTGTGACAAACGCAATCATTGCGTAAAGGAACATCATCGCAACGATTGCGATGATGTTACCACTTTGTTTGTTTGTTTGTTTCATGGTCTTGTATATTTATTTTAATCCTTCGTATCAAGAAAGTTTTTCTTCAGGAACGAAATCTACATCATCGTCCTTCTTAACCACACGCTTACGTATTGCGCGCTTACGCTTAGGTTTCTCCTCTACGGGTTTGTCGGTTTTAACTCCAGCTAACTCCGGGTCGATAAGTATGCGTCCACAATATTCACATACAATTATCTTCTTATGCATCTTAATATCCAATTGGCGCTGTGGAGGTATCTTGTTAAAACATCCACCACAAGCATCACGCTGCACATAAACTATACCCAAACCGTTACGTGCATTTTTACGAATACGCTTGAAACTTGTAAGCAAACGTGGCTCAATCTTAACCTCAAGATCTTTTGCTTTCTCTTTCAAACGCTCTTCCTCTGCACGCGTCTCATCCATTATTTCTTCAAGCTCGCTTCTCTTCTCTTCAAGCGCCTGCTTGCGGTCTTCAATAAGCTCTTCAGTAGCCTTAAGATCGTTGTTCTTCTCCTCCACCTTTGCGTTAGCTTCTCGTATTTTCTTATTACAAAGCTCAATCTCAAGTGTTTGGAATTCAATCTCCTTACTCAGGGTATCATACTCGCGGTTGTTTTTCACATCGTCAAGCTGAGTTTTATACCTTTCGACACTTGCCTGCGCTTCGTTAATTTCAGCCTTTTTCTGCTTAATAGCATCCTCAAACTCTTTGATGTCATTTTTTATCTTCACAACACGAGTTGTAAGACCGGCAATCTCGTCTTCAAGATCTTGAACCTCCAAAGGAAGCTCACCGCGTAGGGCTCGTTCTTCATCGATTGCCGACAATGTGGTTTGCAACTGGTAGAGCACTTTCAGCCTCTCTTCTACTGACAAATCTGTAGGATCTTTTTTTGCCATAAACTATTCTTTTATTGCTGACATTTGGAAGACACCAATTATTTGGGATTTCCCTGCCAACGAGTTACTTATTCTATTATAAATATAAAATCGGATTGGTATTTGTCTTGGTCAGGAAAGTTTTGACCCCTTTACACTTTTCGCTGATTATTGACTTAAAAATCTCATTAGTATACTGTTCGCTTTGATAATGACCTATTACAGCAATCTGAATATCTTGCTCGTGTCCAAAATATTCATGGTAATGCATCTCCCCTGTAACAAAAGCGTCAGCACCTTCGGCGATAGCATCATTAAGGAGGAATGAACCTGCGCCTCCACATACTGCCACGATCTTGATGGAACGTCGTAACAATTGGTTACACTCAACGCATTCTACATCAAACTTACGTTTAAGCATGATTACAAAGTCATCAGCAGCAAGAGGTTCTGGCAACTCACCAATAACACCGCTACCACACTCAATACCGTCTACAGACTTTCCGGCAAAGAACCGACAAGCTCCAAGTCCCATTTTTTCAGCAATCTTGAAATTCACCCCACCGTTGGCATTATCCATATTTGTATGCATGGAAACAACGGTTATGTCATTTTTCAACGCCTTTGCCACAGTACGCTGTACTTCATCTGAATATATAATGCGTTTAAGCCCATGGAATATCAAAGGATGGTGACTCACAACAAGATTGCATCCCAAAGCGACAGCCTCGTCTATAACTTTCTCTGTAACGTCAAGGCACAACAAAGCCCCTGATACTTCCGCCTCTGTCAATCCTACCTGCAAGCCCGCATTATCATAGCTTTCCTGCAGAGGCAGTGGCGCGAAACGTTCAAGGGCATCAACCACTTCTTTTATTTTCACGCAATTATGCTTTACATTCTACTGTGCAAAGTTAACAAAAAAACATAGGCAAACAAAAACAGAGCGTCCATATTTACCATATTTAACATATATAATTCATAATTCTCTCGAATAAGTAAAAAGACGCATTAACAATAAGATATAAAAAAGGAACCTAAAACTTATTTGTCCAGGTTCCTTGAAATCATAAATTCATGTTTTACTTTTTCTTTGAAGACACAGGCTTATATGCTTTATTAAGGCCTGCTATAACCTCGTTAGTTATATCATAAGCCTTGTCCGCATACAAGATGTTGTCACCAGCCTTGCTAAGAATAATTGAATATTTCTTATCCTTATTATAAACAGCCAAATAGTGCTGGATACTGTCGCGCAACGCCTTGTTGAATTTCTCCGTTTCAGACTGGAACTCATTACCTAGTCTCTGCTGCAATTCCCTCAAGTCAGCATCCTGTTTCTGCAATCCAGCCTGCACTGCCTCAGCCTGCTGCTGGGTGTATTTATTATTCTGTATGTCCTGCTGGAATTTAGCAACAGCATTCTGCAACGAGCGTCCTTTTGAATTTATCGTATTCTGGATATTCTGACTCTTTTTCTCAAGGATTAGTGCATATTCCTTGCAAAACTTATATTGCGACATTATCGAGTCTACTTCAATATAAGCTATTTTCAATCCTGCTTCAGATTTTGAAACCTCAACAGGTTTCTCGTCAACCTTAGGTGCCTGTTTATTGCAAGACGTAACAAACAACGCCATCAATGAAATCACAGCCACCGAACATATTGTTTTTTTCATAATTTTGAAGTTAGTTTATGATGTTATTTATTTTTCTTCATTAACCACAGCATTATGTTTCATTGTACGGGCCTCCCTGTCTTGCTCCATCACACAATGTATTTTCTGACGGCGAAGTCCCGGATTGTCTTTGACATGCTGTGAAGAAAACTTACCATCTTTCAAGAATATGACCTTGACTGATAACATTGCCACCGATATAGCAATTATTAACACGCCGATGATAAAAGTTTCTGCCATTTTTCTTATTTTTGCATGCAAAGATAATGCAAATCATGTGAAATGCAAAATAAAAGCGAATTAAATATGAGCTTTTTAATATGAGCCTTGAGTCTAAGCTGCGCAACACCTCTACAGGTTAAGATGTGCTAACAAGCTGATATGAAAATAACAATTAAATCAAACGACGTGTTTTATCATAAACTAGTAATAAAATGAACAAAAGCGATTTAAAACCATCATGCGTCTTTGAACAATTTGCGAGAATTAATGAGATTCCCCGCCCTTCAAAGCATGAAGAGAAAATGATTGAGTTCCTTAAAGAATTTGGAAACGGACTGAATCTGGAAACCATTGTTGACGAAACAGGAAATGTAATCATACGCAAACCTGCATCAAAAGGTTACGAAAACAGGAAAACATTGATCCTACAAAGCCATATGGACATGGTCTGCGATAAATTAGTAGATGTTGACATCGATTTCACGAAAGACCCAATCGAAACATATATCGACGGAGAATGGCTTAAGGCAAAAGGAACCACGCTTGGAGCTGACGACGGCATTGGATGTGCTATGCAAATGGCAGTCCTCGCAAACGAAGACATAGAACACGGCCCTATCGAATGCGTATTCACGAGAGACGAAGAGACCGGACTTACCGGAGCGGACGGGATGCAACCAGGATTCATGACCGGCGACCTGCTTATAAACCTTGACAGTGAAGACGAAGGACAATTCTTTATAAGCTGCGCAGGAGGTATGACGACCAACGCCACATTCAAGTTTGAAAAAGAGGCCGCTCCTGAAGGCTATTTCTTCATGAAGCTTTCACTTAAGGGGCTGCACGGAGGCCATAGCGGAGACGACATTAACAAAAAATTCGCTAACGGAATAAAGTTATTGTCGCGTTTCTTATACATCATCAACGAGAAATATGACGTAAGGTTAGCAAGCTTCAATTCCGGAAGGATGCACAATGCTATTCCACGTGACGGAATTGTCGTTTTCGCCGTTCCATCAGAAGCGAAAGAAGATGTTCGTGTAGCGCTAAATATTTTCGCAAAGGACGTCGAAGACGAATTCCATGTAACTGAAAACGACATACAGTTCAACCTTGAGAGTACTGACGCAGAGCCTGTAATCACGAAAGCAGTCAGCAACAACCTCATACTTGCCCTACAAGCCATAGACAACGGTCCGTATTCAATGTGCCAGGATGAAGCTTTAGAGTGGATGGTCGAGACTTCAAGCAATGTTGCAAGCGTAGTTACCACAGAAAACGAAATAAGAATCGTAGCTTCGCAACGCTCCAACGTAATGAGTAACTTGACCAACATGGGCAACACTGTAAAAGCCACATTCCAATTAGCAGGAGCAGAAGTCGAGCAAGGCGACGGATACCCGGCATGGAAAATGAATCCCAACAGCGAGCTCACAAAAATTGTAGTCGACACCTACAAACGGCTATTCAATAAAGAGCCAAAAGTAATAGGCATACACGCTGGTCTTGAATGCGGATTGTTCTCAGAGAAGTATCCAAACTTGGACATGGTTTCAATGGGGCCGACGCTTAGAGGAGTACACTCTCCAGACGAACGGCTCCTCATACCGACAGTACAAATGGTATGGGATCATTTGTTGGAAATAATGAAAAATATTCCCGAGAAATAAACAAGAATAAAACAAGCAAAAAGAGTGTGTCCTAAGGTGTCAGCAATTATAACTAGGTTACATGACATAACGCGACACACTCTTACTATTATTGAAGATGCATAATAAGATTAAGACAATTATTACGCTTGTGACAATGACCTTGGTATTGTGCAGCTGCAGCAAACAGCAGAAAGCAGAAAGCGTAATCAATGATTTCCTTGAAGCAAACCTGCAGGCAAGCGATTATACTGTAAGTTTTTCGGACATTGATTCAACACGATACGTATCAGACAGCATTGTCAACATAATGAGGGCTGAAGCACTAAAAAACAAAATGTTCAAAAAGGGAATAAAATACGCCGGCAAAAGCAAGCAATACATTTACACGCGCGTAACTATTTGTATTGACAACGACACGACAAGCCACACGTTTTATCTCACGCCAGACATGAACCAGGTCGTGTCTTTCAAAGCGAACTGACAACAAGTAGGTATCCCGATAGCCCCACAACAAAAAAGTCCGGATGAAGTATAACCACATCCGGACTTTTATATTTCAAACTAAACTGTCTTGACTAAGCCTCAGCCGGTGCCTCTGCTTCAGGAGCAGCTTCTGCTTCTGCCTCAGCAGCAGCTTTCTCTGCAGCCAATGCAGCCTTCTTCTCGGCTACTTTCTTTGCTATAGCCTCATTAGCTTTCTTTTCAGCATCGAGGTTCCTTGCATACAAATCTTTCTTGTTCTTTGCCTCAGTCTCACGGATCTGATCAAGACCTTTTTCCTTGCCAGCCTTCCAAGCCTCGAACTTAGCCTGTGCTGCAGCCTCGTCAAAAGCGCCTTTCTTGACACCTCCGCGGAGATGCTTCATCAAATAAACACCTTCACGCTTGAGGATATTGCGCACAGTATCAGTAGGCTGTGCGCCAGTCTCGACCCAATAGAGGGCACGGTCGAAATTCAAATCTACCGTGGCAGGATTAGTGTTGGGGTTATAAGTACCAATTTTCTCTGTAAATCTACCATCACGTGGTGCTCTTACATCAGCAATGACTATTCTGTAGAAGGCATATCCTTTACGTCCGCCACGCTGCAATCTGATTTTTGTTGCCATTTTTAATCTGTTAATTAGGTTTGAATTATGCTATCAACTCGTAATAGCGGATGCAAAGGTAATACTTTTATCCGGAATTTCGTTTCGCCATATTGGCACTTTTATTTTTTTTAACACGACAATTTGAAATATCGTACATAATATAGCCATGCAACGGAACCAAAACGGATAAAACCATATTCATCTAGTGACACCCTAATCCACTATCACCTGCAAATCATTGTTTTACCAGCTTAAGGCCGCATTCTAGTCCGTCCATGCTGCCAAGAAGCGAAGTTGCAGTTTGCAATGTCGTATTTTGGGATATATCACCCAAGACATTAACGTACTTCAAAAGTTTTGAAGCGTCCATCACAATCAGTAGATTGTTACCGTCAAGCTGTGTAGTGCCAATAATTTGCGACACACGGCCACCGTATTTCAATACAATGTTCTTGTCATCTATTGAATAAGTGCCACTCAAAGTCTTACCCATCAGTGTCTGTGTGAAATTACCATCTTTTGAAAATGTCATGGTGACACATCCCTTCTTAATTCCAAAACTCTCAAGTTTTTCACTCAGCTTGCCTTCAACCGCCGAAGCTGCCAACTTGCCACCGATATTCTTCAGTGCATTGTCACCGGTCAGAACCACGGCTGGCTCCTCATAAACCCATGTGCCTATTATCTTGTCTTCGGTCGCAACCTTGTCACTTGAAAATATACTTGTCAAAGCCGATAACAATCCCCCCTGTGTACTATCTCCGGTATTCGACTTCTGGTTTGTTGTTTCAGTATTATCTTTTGTTCCTGACACAACGTTCTTCAAAATGTCACCAAAACTTATTTGTGCGTCGGCCTGTGCGCTGAATACAAATGCTGTTAATAACAATGCACCTTTTACCAAAAACTTTTTCATCTTATTTATCAATTTTATCCTTAAAAACATAGTCATCAGTCTAGGGTCAAAAAAGACCTGCAACGTCAGACTATCAACATCTACATGCTGCAAAATTACGACTTTTAATCCAAGTTTCCAAAAATAGACCGTCTATAATGTAGTAAAATAATATTAACTATATTAATAATGATTTATCAAATTCAAATTAGTCGATAAAAAACAATCGAATGATTTAAGACGGACACAAAACCCGTTATCCCGACAACTGCATCAAGCTGAAATGTAAAGACAACATCCTGACTACAAGCCTGTTAAGCGTAATTTAACAATGCGATAAAGCTATTGAAACCAATAGGCATGTTTTTACAATGCAAAAGCATGCCTATCAGGACGCAAAAGACCATCTTTTAGCATATGAAAGACAACCTTTCACAAAGCGTAGATTTCATCCAAACATAGTGGCTATATATGAAACCTATGTTTACGCTTGGCCGGTTTCGGCGTATAAGGGCTGTAAGAATCTTGAGGAATTGCGTGTGCCGGAGCAGAAACAGTAGGTCCGGAATACGGAACTCCACGGTACTGGGCGTACCGCTGTCTGATACGGTCAACATAGCCCACAGTCTCTGAACCACGCATATAACCGTGGCTTACCACGGGGTCGTTATAAAAAGCTGGCGTCTCGAGTCCGAGAACGTATGGTGCGACCGACCGCCAACTGTATTGATTGCGCCCATTCTTACGGGCAAGCGCCATAGCGTCCCGTATGTGATTGTAACCGCCGTTATATGCAGCCAAGACAAACAACTGACGTTCGCCGGCACTGTGGACGTCTGAAAATAGAGCCGACAAGCGGGCAATATAACGTGCCGCGGCACTAACATTTTGTTCAGGCTCGTAAATAGCAGAACGTGGAAGTCCGAGTTGGTCTGCAGTAGACGGCATTATCTGCATCAGACCGCAGGCTCCCGCCCATGAACGTGCCCGTGGGTCAAAACATGACTCCTGGTAACACTGTGCCGCCATAAGACGCCAATCCCAACGTGCTGTGGGGGCATACTTCTTGAAAAGATGGTCGTAAGGCGATATTATGCCTCGTCCGCGGTCAAGGAACGGTGCATAGACATGTCTCGTAACACTACCGGGAGAAAAAGCCTGACGCTGTTCAGAAGCGACCTCTGCATATAACGACGGTACGAACCAAGCATTAAGACTGTCAGCTAGTTCACGGTTGCCGCCTGCTACCGCCCATTGCGTTCCCAGTGAATCGACACTGGCACCACAAAATATAAGAGGTTCTTTCGACTTTATTTTCTTGGGCAACGGAAAAGCTATCAAGTCCCCGTCGCCTGCGGCGAGACGGTTTAGCATTTCCGCCGTATCCCGGCAAACCTCTATACGGAGCGATACGCCCAACCTGCGTGCAAAGCGTTCGCACAATAAATACTGTGTTCCCATTCCACGTCCATGATAGTCATAATATGTATTGGGACCAGTCATTGTCAACGCAATCAGTTCCCCGCCTGACACTATGTCTGAAACTGTAAAGCGCCCCTCGCCGGGAACATTCTCTGTCGTGACCTCACCCCATGGCGTTACTATTTTATCATCTTTCCTATCATCAGAACAAGACAGAAAAACAAATGAAAAGAATAATAGGAAAAGGACACAGCCAACCGGCAAACTGGAATATTTACAAGCATGAAGCCCGACAAGGTTCCAATAACTTCCACCTTGTCTTTTTAATATATATCTGTCAGGTTGTCTGTTTATTAATTTATTCATTTCGAATCAGATAGTCTTCCATGCCATCGTAAATCACGTAAGCCAATAAATCTTATCACGTTCAATTCGGGTACAAAAGTACAACAATTCTTGCAAATATGCTTTAAAAAGATTACTTTTGCCAAATATTTTCAATATATTTATAAATATAAAATGTTGCGCATAGCTGTACAATCCCAAGAATGTCTATTTCACTAAACAATTGACCTGCCCAACAAAGCAGATCATTGTAAGCATTAATTCGACACCGGTGAGTAAAAATCTCAAGGAAGTTGAAACTGTGATGAAACAACAATTAAAAATTCATTATCTACCGATGAAACATTTGATTGAACTTACACGCCCAAACATTTGGAACTTAAAGCCATACAGTAGTGCAAGAGATGAATACGGAGAGTATGGTGCAAAGATTTTCCTCGATGCCAACGAGAATCCGTACAACTCTCCATACAACAGATATCCAGACCCAACCCAACATGAGCTTAAGATGAGACTTGCTCAGGTTAAGGCTGTAAACGAGGAACAGATATTTCTCGGCAACGGCACTGACGAAGCTATAGATTTGATATACAGATGTTTCACAAACCCGGGAATCGACAACGTTGTGGCAATAGAACCAACATACGGTATGTACAAAACATGTGCCGACATCAATGATGTAGAGTACCGAAAAGTACCGCTCGACGATGAATTTCAGACCACTTCGACCCAACTGTTGTCAGCATGCAATGACAAGACAAAATTAATATGGATCTGTTCACCAAACAATCCGACAGGGAATAATATCAACAGGAATGAAATCATCAAGACAATAACAAACTTTGATGGCATTGTGATTGTTGATGAAGCATATTCCGATTTCTCAAAGGAAAGACCGTTAAGACTTGACCTTGACAAATTTCCCAACTTGGTTGTATTGAATACATTCAGTAATGCATGGGGATGTGCAGCAATACGATTGGGAATGGCATTCGCCTCCAAAGGAATCGTGAGTATACTTAACAAAGTAAAACACCCATACAACATAAACTCACTGACACAGCAACAGGCATTGGAAATGTTGAAAGAGCCTTATGAGGTAGACAAATGGGTTAAAATAATACTACTTGAAAGAAACAGAATGATAGACGCAATCAGCATGTTGGATTTTTGTAAAAAAATATACCATACTGATTCCAATTTTATACTTGTAAAAATGGATAATGCCCTAAAGGTGTACGATTACCTTAAAGACAATGGAGTTATTGTAAGAAACCGTACTCAAATCAGCCAATGTAACGACTGCCTACGCATTACCATTGGAAGCAAGAGCGAAAACAACGAGTTACTTTCAGCACTGCGGCAATATTGATATTAAAGCAGCAAAATAGAAGAAATAATAAAATTTACAAAAATGAGAATTGACATAATCACTGTCTTACCTGAAATGATTGAAGGATTCGTTCATGAATCCATACTTGCAAGAGCACAGAAAAAGGGCTTGGCCGAAATACACCTTCACAACCTGCGTGACTATTCAACAGACAAATGGCGACGTGTAGACGATTATCCATACGGTGGGTTTGCCGGCATGGTTATGCAATGTGAACCAATTGACAGGGCAATATCAGCATTAAAAGCAGAAAGGGAATACGATGAAGTCATATTCACATCGCCGGACGGTGAAAAGTTTGACCAACATATAGCCAATGATCTTTCACTTAAAGGTAATCTTATAATTTTATGCGGCCATTATAAAGGTATCGACCAGCGCGTACGCGACCATCTTATAACAAGGGAAATAAGCATCGGTGACTATGTTCTTACCGGCGGCGAACTGGCAGCAGCTGTAATGGCAGATGCAATAGTACGTCTTGTACCTGGTGTCATAAGCGACGAGCAAAGTGCATTGTCAGACTGTTTCCAGGACGATATGCTGTCAGCACCGATTTACACACGCCCTGCAGAATATAAAGGATGGCGCGTGCCCGACATACTGCTTAGCGGTAACGAGGCAAAGATTAAAGACTGGGAGATAGAACAAAGTTATGAGCGCACAAAACGCCTGCGCCCGGACTTGCTTAAAGGTTAAGACATGAGCAATAAGCTTGACCTGGATTTAAGCGTAAACTTGCAAAACTATAAATATAATCAATTATGGAAAACTACAAGAAAATGCCCTCCATGGGCTTCAGCGAGTCTGTAAAATCAGTATTAAGCAACCTTTTGAACTTCAACGGCCGCTCACGCCGTTCAGAGTTGTGGTGGTATTATTTGGCGTACATACTCGTCGCAATGGCGCTAAACCTCATGCTTACACCATTCCCGATTCTGCTTGGAGTAATCGCAACCGTCCTGCAACTCACATTATGGGCGGTAACAGTACGCCGCCTCCACGACCGCGGACACAGTGGTTGGTGGGTTACGGCCGCAATACTGATAAGCGTTTTTGCACAATTCTATATGGCCGGCAGCGGATATTATGAAGCATTGTCTGCCGTAAATCCCGACATCGACGCGGCTATGGCCGCATTGAGAAGCCCTGTTTTCACAATAACAGGACTTGTATCAATCATCGTCAACCTTACGATTTTCGTATTCTGCGTGCTTGACGGTAAACCCGAACCTAACAAATACGGCATTTCCACAAAATATGTTCCAGAGGATGCCATATAACATGGCTGTTTACAACAATTAAGCCCAACCGGTCATCCAAACGTAACGTTCAGATTTTAACACCCAATATAACGATTGGGATAGAAAACCACTATACGGGAATACCGCCTCATTATTTTCAAGAGGCGGTATTCCTTTTTTAGGCGATAACGAAGAAACGAGATTTCATCGGCTGATCATGCCATCCCTTATAATGAGCTCTTCTTCGCTAACCATATATTCTACAACTTCTTTAAGTATCCGCGGCTCAACCTGAATTGCCGAAAGTTCGGATATGCTATGCCGACAACCGTCACCAAGCAATCTCAGTACCGCTTTCTTGACAAAATCAGATGTATCACGCGACAAAGGTACTGGATTATGGCTAACGCACACATCGCATTGTCCGCAATCAACAGACTTTTTCTCGCCAAAATAATACAATAATTGGCGGCTGCGGCAAATATCGTTGTTCTCAGCGTAATTAATGATAGAATTTATGCGTTGAGCGTATTCCTGCTTACGGTTGTCATACACCTCTTTGTCGAACATCAATTTATCAGCTTCCTCACGCCGCTGCGTGTACCTTATGTGCGGTATCTTCTTGCGGGGGATGAAGTGCAATATACGCCGGCGGCTCAAATCCTTCAATATGCCGTAAATATCATCGCGGCTTATTCCCGTCTGCATGGCTATAAGACTTTCGTCTATGTAGCAATAATCAGAAAACAGTCCGCCGTAATTCCTCAACAGTGTTGTAACCACTGCATTCTCACGTTCGTCAAGACTGTCGAGCCTGTACAAGTCGTCACGCCTCAACAACATTGTCAACTGGGCCATATTCTCACGTTCGCCCTCATATTCTATATAGCCGGCCCTTGACAGAATCTTAAGAGCCGAGTTTACAGGTATCGGGAAATGATGGAAATACATGCAAAACTTATCCATATTGAACTCAAAACGGCACCCTGCCCCACTACCCATTGCTATTTGGTAAAAATATGCAAGATGTTCGTAAACCTCGCGTATGTCATCCTTGTCGGGGAATGTCTCGCTAATCCGCCGTTTAAGTTTTGCCTTGTCATTGCCGTCATACAACAGTACGGCACGCGCAGGCTTGCCGTCGCGTCCGGCACGGCCAGCCTCCTGGAAATAAGCTTCGATGGAGTCAGGACAGTCAACATGCACGACAAGGCGCACGTCGGCCTTGTCGATTCCCATGCCGAAAGCGTTGGTGGCCACCATCACACGAGCCTTATCCTCCTGCCATTCTTTCTGCCGCGCCTCTCTCACCGCGTCTTCAAGTCCGGCATTGTAAAAAGTAGCTTTTAGTCCGGCCCTGCATAGCGTCTGTGCAATTTCCTTTGTTCGCTTACGACTTCTCACGTAGACAATGGCCGAGCCGTCAACTTCTTTAAGCAGGCGCAGAGCCTCACGTTCCTTGTCGCTCGTCTTCGTCACTACATAAGCGAGGTTCTTGCGCTCGAAACTCATGCGGAATACGTTCTTCTCCTTAAACCCGAGACGGTCCTGTATGTCATCAACCACCTTCGGCGTAGCCGTCGCCGTCAAAGCAAGCACAGGCACACCGGTATGGATTTTTCTGATTTCCGATATCTTAAGATAAGAAGGACGGAAATCATATCCCCACTGACTGATACAATGAGCCTCGTCAACCGTTATAAAACTAACCTTCATGTGGCTGAGTTTTTTCTTAAACAGTTCCGACGAAAGCCTTTCGGGAGACACGTAAAGAATCTTAACACCTCCAAATATTGCGTTTTCAAGCGTGGAAACGATGTCTGCATGCATCATTCCTGAATAAATTGCAGCTGCCCTGATTCCACGTGTCTTAAGATTGTCGACTTGGTCTTTCATCAAGGCAATGAGCGGCGTTATCACAACACACACTCCTGGCATCATCAGTGCTGGAACTTGAAATGTTATGGACTTTCCTCCTCCTGTCGGCATTAGGCCGAGGGTATCACGTCCTGAACTGATACTGTCTATGATTTCACGTTGTATTCCTCGGAAATCGCCGTATCCCCAATATTCACGCAAAATCTCAAGACATTTATCCATAAACTGAAAGCGCCTTACCGAAATACAATATTACACTAGCAAACAATACCTGTCAAATACAACATCTCGCAGTTTCCAACCCTACCTAAACATATTCTTCAGACGGTCGTATGTCTTCAATCTGCAACTGTACGCCATTGTGCTTGAATACATTATCCTCTATCGTGTAAGCAATATCAAAACTCCGTTTAGACTTGATATACCTTGCCGAACCACTCTGGCCGAAAGCAATACCATTCATAACATTATTTGATTTTGAATCAACAAGTTCAAGTTTTATATGCTCCTGCTCCCTGCCTACAACTTTACTTGTACCAAAATCATAAACGTCTGTTGTACAGAACAACGGTTTAGGATTCATCGGTCCGAACGGACCGAACTTTCTCAAGTCAGCATGCAATTTCCTTGTAATATCCTTAAAATCAATCATGGCATCGATATTCAATATCGCCTCTGTCTGCTCAGGCTGGATATGCTCATCAACATATTTCTGGAATCGCCTACGGAATTCCGGCACGTCCTTCCACCTCAAAGTCAAACCTGCCGCATAAGTATGTCCACCAAAATTGATAAGAAGGTCGCGACAGCTTTTAATTGCCGAATAGACATCAAAACCAGTAACACTACGCGCCGAGCCTGTTGCAAAATCTTTATCCCGCGTAAGTACAATAGTCGGACGGATGTAAATTTCAGTGAGTCTCGAAGCAACAATACCGATTACGCCTTTTTTCCATTTATCGTCATACAACACTATGCTGGAATGTCGCTTCTGACTTTCAATCTTGGAAATAATCTGATTAGCTTCTTCGGTCATCTGTTTGTCGATGTCCTTCCGCTGCTCGTTGTACTCATTAATATGCTTTGCCTCGTTCAAAGCATTCGACAGTTCCCTTTCAACCAAAAGGTCTACACTTTCACGCCCATTCTCCATCCTTCCGGACGCATTGATACGTGGACCTATCTTAAATACAATGTCGCTCATCGACAACGTACGCCCACTCAATCCGCAAATATCAATTATGGCTTTAAGCCCGATACTCGGATTCTGATTGAGTTGTTTCAGACCATGGTAAGCCAATATACGGTTCTCATCAACTACAGGGACTATATCGGCCGCAATACTAACGGCACACAAGTCGAGCAATGGTATCAGACGCGAAAACGGTATGCCGTTATTCTTAGCAAAAGCCTGCATGAATTTAAAGCCGACACCACAACCGCACAGATGCTTGAACGGATAAGTATCATCTTCACGTTTAGGGTTAAGGATAGCTACCGCCTGTGGCATCTCCTCGTCCGGCACATGATGGTCACAGATGATGAAGTCTATCCCCAAGCTCTTAGCATATGCAATCTCCTTCATTGCCTTAATTCCGCAATCAAGGATAATAATAAGTTTAACGCCTGTTTCCTTGGCGTAATCAATTCCCTTGTAACTTACTCCATAACCTTCGTCATAACGGTCGGGAATGTAATAATCTATGTTTGAATAAAACTGCAACAGGAACTTGTACACCAATGCAACAGCCGTACATCCGTCAACATCATAGTCGCCGTAAACCATAATACGTTCTTTCCGCCCCATTGCATCGTTCAACCTGTCAACAGCCACATCCATGTCTTTCATCAGGAACGGGTTAATCAGGTCGTTCAATTGAGGTCGGAAGAAACGCTTAGCAGCAGACTCTGTCGTGACTCCACGTTTAATCAATATGCCGGCAAGAATCGGGCTTATACCCAACTTCAAGCCGAGTTCTTCAGCCGTCCGTGTTTGTTCTAATGTCGGTTTTTCGTAATTCCATTTGAAATGCATTATGTCGTTTTTTATTTTTCTTCGTCAAAGTCTTTACCCCTCAACAACACATCATACGTATGTATCGAAATAAAGTGCGTGTAAAATTACAAATAAAAAACAAGAAAACAGCCGTTTCAAGTTGAAAAAAACATAATATACCAATAATTAGAAAAAAGTTAAAGCCAAACATCTCGTAACACGCAACAAGAAAACTTGCGGCCACAAAGGTGTTTGGCTTTAACGCCTATAAACTTACAAGACAATTAGATGCCAAGTTTTTTCCTGATATCCTTGGGAATGGCATTCTTGTTTACCATAAAGTTCATGGTCTTGTATGCAACAAAATTCTTACTCATATACCAAGTGCCTTTATAGTCACCGTACTCACCCCAAGAGTTCTTTACCATATAGAAGATGTTGCCATTTTTATCCTTGGCAATTCCGTACAGGTGCATTCCGTGGTCGTCCGTTGTCTCCCAATTGTCATAAGCTTCCTGGCGCATTTCCTGTGTAGGAACAATCTCTGGTGCGTCAACGCCAAGAGAATCAAGCTTGCTTCTCTTCTCGGTAGCTGAAAGCTTGAACCAGCGGTCTGCATCGGTACCAGCCATGCTGCGTGCCTTCTTCACGTCATAAGCCATACCAAGGCCTTTACGTGTGAAGCCGTCTTCTGTAACGTCACCTCCCCAAGCAATAGTATAACCTTCATTTATCGCATTGTCAATTATGCGCATCATCTCGTCCATAGGCACATTGTAAGAAGGCTTCCAGCGCCAGTTGTCTTGCACCTCGATGGCAAACTGGGTATAGAACGGATGATGAGTGAAACTTGTTATTGACACATAGTCGTCAAGATTAATTCCGAGGCTTTCAGCAAACGTTTTCGGAGTATACTCCTTGCCTTCGTAAACAAACTTCTCAGGACATTCGCCAAGATATGCGTCGATTATACCTTGCAAGCCCTTGCGCCACTGTTGGGAAATCTTCTTTGCCTTACTCTTCGACACTGCTGCTACATAAGGTTCCATTACTCCGAAGAACTCGTCAAAATTAGCAAGTGAATCGCCCGTAAGCGTGCCAGGTGCCGGCATTGCGCTCTCCGGGCAGATACCGTCTTCCCTCATTATTGTCAACACGTCAGAAAAGCTACCGCCCTGTGAGAACTGGCTGTCACCGTGCATTCTTACAGTAAGTATGGCGCGGTCCATGTAATCCTTGTTGGCAATGAACATCTCGCACAAGTCATAAGTCTTGCCCGTTTTCTTGAGTATCTCACTCTCCAAGAAGCTCAGCGTTGAATACGCCCAGCAGGTTCCGCTGCGGTTCTGGTCCTTGATACTCGTGATTGGGTTCGCCTTAACGGTCGTGAACACCGGCACGTTCTTGTCTGTTGATGCGCTCTTGTCCTGAGCATTGGCACCAGCCGCCATACCGGCGAGCAGGCACATCAATAATAGTTTCTTCATTTCCCTGTTTTTTTTATTTTTTAATTGTTTGATTGATTATCCGCCATAAAAGCTTCAACGTCTTGTGGATGATAAGGTATACGCTCCTGTCCAAGGAAGCGGCATCCGTCCTCGGTTATCAGCAAATCGTCCTCTATACGTATTCCGCCGAAATCCTTGTATGTCTCAAGCAAGTCGTAATTAATGAAATCCTTATGCAAGCCTTGAGACCTCCAACTGTCCATAAGCGCAGGAATGAAATATATACCAGGCTCGTCCGTCACGACAAAGCCCGGTTCGAGCCTGCGTCCCATACGCAACGCATTCGTACCGAACTGATCCGAAGGACGTGTCTCATCGTCAAATCCCACATACACCTGGCCGAGTCCCTCCATGTCGTGCACGTCCATTCCCATCATGTGACCGAGTCCGTGCGGCAGGAACATTGCATGTGCTCCGGCTGCCACAGCCTCGTCAACATCGCCTTTCATCAAACCGAGCTCTTTCAGGCGCGTTGCCATAAGACGGCACACAGACATGTGTACATCCTTGTATTTAACACCCGGTTTAGCCCAATCAAGCACACGGTCATGACACTCTTCAACAATACGGTATATCTCAAGTTGCCTTTGAGTAAACTTTCCACTAACGGGATACGTCCTGGTATTGTCTGAACAATAATTATTCCGGTTCTCGGCTCCGGCGTCACAAAGGGCAAGACGCCCTTCCTTCAGCTCGTCCCAACGTGGAACACCGTGCATTATCTCGCCGTGCTGTGTGAAAATGGTTGCAAAGCTGACCATAGCTCCATAAGAATTGGCCACACCATTAACAAGCCCGCCAACATATTTCTCGGTTACGCCAGGACGCGTAGCCCGCATGGCAGTGGTGTGCATCTTATAACCTATGGCGCACGCATTCTCTATTTCATCAATCTCCAATTGGTCTTTCACCGAACGCATTTTCACAACGGCTTTGATAAGTTCCAATGATGCAGCTTCGCGCTGCTGGTTGGGATGTATGCCTAACAGATCAAACACCATCAGCTTTGTATCATGCCTGTATGGAGGCAGAAAATGAATCTGTCTGTGGCTTGCCAATGCTGCATTACAAATAGCCTGCAACTGTTTCATTGCCGCCGTGTGGCCTACGCCTGTACTTTTAGCCATATCTGCCACACTGTTCACCGAACCGTACCATACGATATCTTCAATGTCAATATCGTCACCGACTAATGTCTCGGTATCTTCGTCAATATCAATCACGCCTACAAGGCCATCACGTTCAAGTCCGAAATAGTAGAGGAACGACGAATCCTGACGAAATGGATAATAACAGTTTGACGGGTAATTTACCGGCGAATCATTGTTGCCGAACAATATTATGACACCGCTTTTCACCAGTTTTTTAAGTTCGCAACGGCGCTTTACATAAATCTCTTTATTAAACATAAGGTTCACAATTTTATGTAATATACCAAATACCGCTCACTCAGCCACAAGCATTTCCCTACAGCCATACAGCATAAAGGCAATACTTGCAGGATTTGCAATATTTTAGATTGCAAAGATAACGCAAGTATGGCTAACCGCAAAATAAAAACGTTATTTTTTTAGAGTTTTTCAATTCAAACTATAATATGAAACTTTTTAAGGAATAAAAACCGAACGTCTACAAAATCATTCAGCTAATCTAAATCCATGCAAAAATCATCGATGATACATTTCCCAACATTAACGCCGTTACATATTCCAACTTAAATTGCCTATTTATACAACCCACAAAACAGCATGAATATCAAGTACTTACAAAAGACAACCTTTTACGGGCTAAAAAGCCACATTTCACACTACGAAAGGCCACCTTTTGTAATACGAAAGGCCACCTTTTACATTTTTGCTAAATTAGTCGGTCACAGCATACAAAGATTAACGCAAAAACAAGTATTTTTAATCTTTTCCATTATTTATCCTCAGCTGAAAAATTTAATTTTGCAAATTATAATCATTCAGTACAATGACTATCAACAACAACACGGGGTTAGTACTTGAAGGTGGAGGCATGCGCGGAGTTTTTACATGCGGCGTACTCGATGCTTTCATGCGCCATGGCGTTAAATTCAACTACATCGTAGCTGTATCAGCAGGAGCCTGCAACGGCCTGTCGTATATGAGCAACCAGCCGGGACGCGCCCGTAAGTCAAACATAGACTTTCTTGAAAGATACAAATATATAAGCATACGCCACCTGTTGACCCAAGGCAGCCTGTTAGACCAAAAATTACTATACGACACATTGCCACACAAACTGCTGCCGTTCGATTTCGACGCATGTTTCAGCAACCCCGCCGAGTTTGAGATGGTGACAACAAACTGTCTGACAGGTTGTGCCTGCTACCTGTCGGAACGAAGCGACATAGGACGCTTGCTGGACATCGTACGTGCAAGCAGCAGCCTGCCATACGTATGCAAAACCGTAAACGTTGACGGGACACCCATGCTTGACGGAGGCATAGTTGACAGCATACCTGTCAGGAGGGCGATGGAACGCGGACACGCGAACAACGTAGTCGTATTGACACGTCCAAGCGGTTTCCGTTTGTCCGAAAAGAAAAACAAACTGCCACCACTTGCTTACAGGCGATACCCACGACTGCGAACAGCACTAAGCCGCCGCAACAAGGTGTATAATGACCAGCTCGAAATGGTAGATGAGCTTGAACTAGCGGGCACCATAACCTGCATACGACCGACAGGACGGATTAACGTCGACAGGATGGAGCGGAATCCGGCCAAACTTATTCCCCTGTACGACGAAGGATACGCATTGGGCGAAATGTTTTGCAAAGAACATTATCAATCTTAGAAGCAGTAACCAACAACGGCGCTGCAATGACCATAGTCCATGCAAACATCACTAATGAAACATAGGATATAGAATATTTCTGTAAGCATGAAAAAATTTGGTTGTGATGAAAATAATTATTACTTTTGTAGCAAATTTTATAACCAATAGGAAGTAAAGACAAATGAGTATGAACCTACCTGACTTCATGTCGTACTCGAACAAGTTCACAAGCAGTGACTTCATCGAGAAAATATCGCGGATAGCAAAACGTGCGGGCGCAAAAATGATTTACGCCGCGCTGGTGTTATATTATACATTACAGAGCGACAAAATAAGCGTAAAGGATAAAGCTATAATAGTAGGTGCTTTGGGTTACCTGATAAGTCCGCTCGATGTCATACCGGACGCGATTCCAATTGCAGGTCTCGGCGATGATTTGGCTGTACTTATTTACGTGCTTAACAAGGTATGGGGTAATGTGTCTGACGAAATCAAGAACAAAGCCAAAGACAAATTGTCAAAATGGTTCGACGAGGACGAAATAGCTGAAATCGACACTCTTTTTGACAAGGAGAACGTGTAACAGGCAAATCATGAATAAAACAGGCTTATGATTATTGATTTCAATAAAATAGATGAGGTCTGCGTTAAAGGCTTCAAAGGGGGTAACGGGGATTTGCTGACCCGCAATTACGATGACGGAAAATGCAAGATAATGATGAGCAAACTTCGCCCTGGAGCATCAAGCGGCCTGCACCAGCACAGTGGGAACTGTGAAATTGTATATATTATAAGCGGTGTAGCGACATTTCACTATGACGGGCACGTGGAAACCGCTGTAGCCGGGCAAGTACACTACTGCCCTGACGGACATGAGCATTATATGGAAAACAATACGGACAACGACCTCTGTTATCTCGCAATCGTGCCACAAATGCCTTGAAAGGCAGACAATTTATAAGGGAAAACTCTTAAACGCCTGCCCCGCATTCCTGACTACAATATTAGGGAAGCGGCGTAGGCGTTTCATGAAAATGAAACTAACAGATGATAAAAGATCATAACAACAAAAAAACTGGCATGCGCACGGACATGAATGTTTCCAGAAGAAATGAAGCCGATAATTACGACATCGTGCAAGTTGACGAGGAAATAGGTCTGTTGGACTTTCTTCTTAAAAACGCTGGGAACAAAAGCCGCACTAAGATCAAGGCTACGCTCCGTGGACAAGGAATAAAGGTAAACGGACGGATTACAACGCAGTTTGACTACCAACTGAAACCCGGCATGAAGGTAAGCATCAGCAAAGCCAAACGCGACGGGCAACAACTGGTAAGCCGCTACGTTAAACTAGTGTATGAGGACCGCCATATTGTAGTGATTGAAAAGGCCGAAGGCATATTGTCAATGGCTGCGGGACACAGTTCGCTTAACGTGAAATCAGTTCTTGACGATTATTTCCACAAGAGCCACCAGCGTTGCACCGCACATGTAGTCCACAGGCTTGACCGTGAAACAAGCGGCTTAATGATATACGCAAAAGACATGGACACCGAGCAAATATTGGAACACAACTGGCATGACATCGTTTACGACCGCCGTTATGTTGCAGTTGTCAGCGGCGAAATCGAGGATGATGGCGGTACGATAGCCAACTGGTTGAAAGACAATAAGGCCTACGTAACTTATTCGTCACCTGTGGACAACGGTGGAAAATATGCCATAACACATTTCCATGTGCTTGCACGTACAACCGAACACAGTCTTGTGGAATACCGTCTGGAAACCGGACGTAAGAACCAGATTCGAGTCCATTCTGCAGATATGGGGCATCCTGTCTGCGGAGACATGAAATACGGCAACGGCGACGACCCACTGCACCGTTTATGCCTACATGCGTACAGGCTCGACTTCTACCATCCCATTACAGGCTCCCGCATGGAATTTGAAACGCCCATACCACCGGCATTCAACAGGCTGTTCAAGTAAGATCCGTATTCCACAGGCACAATAACTGGAGTCGACCGTAAAACCATGGATTCATAAACACCCAATAATAAACCAGTAAAAAACAACAGATACAAGACAAATAAGCCAAGCAACATCAATGAATAATTTTGTTTATTATATAATCTGCGGAATAATAATCATACTATCCATACTTTTGATTAAGAAAGTGGCAGGATGCCTGTTAAAGATTGTACTGTTGGCTGTCACTGTTGCTTTGTTGGTAGCCGTGTATTTCCTGTTCCTTAAGTGATCAACTTACCGCCACACCAAATTTGCCGTTACTTTAAACAATAAATAAACCGAAGCAACAAATGGACGTAGAAAAAGTAAAGAAACTAATCGAACGCATGCCTAATTTATCGACGGCACTCGGCATGGACTTCATTTCGACACCCGATGATGACATTTGCATGGCAACGATGAAAGTCGATGAACGCAACAGACAGCCATTCGGTTTCTTAAGCGGCGGTGCATCGTTGGCATTGGCAGAAAACTTAGCGGGTGTCGGTTCTACTGCATTATGCCCCGGCAAGATTTGCGTTGGAATCAGCGTGAGCGGTGAACACGTAAAAGCCGTAGTTGAAGGTGACACGGTTACGGCTTTAGCCCACTTGGTAAGCAAAGGCAGGAAACTGCACGTATGGGATGTGAACATAACAAACTCTGCCGGGGAACTGATATCAACAGTACACGTAACCAACTACATAATCAGCCCACGCAATAGTGAGAAAAAAGAATGAACAAAGCTTTTGTTTTTTATCGTTTTCCACACGCAAGTGAATACACTGTGATGCGTCAACTTACTGGCACACCCACAGCCCTTTGCTCGTATGAACAGATTGGCGAAATGCCTGGTTTCATTTTCGCTCCATTCAATATAACTAGTCACTGTCCTCTGTTATTACTCAGACCGGACATTATAGAAAAACATGAAGTTAATTTTGAAACAGACTTTGACACATGTATTTTCGCCACACGGGACATAGAGAACGAGCGTAACAAATACGGACGTGTATTCCGCCGGTTTCATGAAATGCTGACAAAAGGGAGCTTTCAGAAGATCGTACTCTCGCGAGTGTCTATCGAACAAACAGAAACGGATATTGATTCAGTAAAATTATTCCAACGTGCGTGTTGTCTTTATCCGCGAATGTTCATTGCCCTTGTTTCAATGCCGCAATGCGGCACTTGGCTAATGGCAACTCCCGAGATTTTGGTTGAAAGCAACGGACAACGTTGGCACACAATGGCCGTAGCCGGTACAATGCACATTGACACGGTAAACGATACGGACGAACATCTTGCCACACGCAAACAAGCAAGTGACATAAGCGAATGGAATGAAAAAAACAAGCAAGAACAAGCCTATGTATCCGAATACATATTAAGCCGACTACAACACATGGGGACGGATATTCAAGTAACCGGACCTTATACGCTACGTGCAGGAATAGTAAAACACTTGACAACTGACTTCAACTTCAACCTTGCACCGGAGTTTACGATCGGACAACTCATAAACACTTTGCACCCTACCCCGGCTGTATGCGGCATCCCCAAGGACAGGACATACAAATATATTCTATCAAACGAAGAATACGACAGAAAATATTATAGCGGTTTTACGGGCGTTGTCAACTGCGACGAAGGTACACATCTTTATGTAACACTAAGATGCATGCAGATTGAAGGGCCAGAATACAAGCTATATGGAGGAGGTGGCTTGTTGGCTGATAGCGAAGAACATAATGAATGGCTTGAGACCGAAACAAAAATGGAGACAATAAGAAAATGTTTGGCAATAAAGAGAATGTAAATATACTGACAACACTGCTAATAGCCCATGGAATAAAAAGAGCTGTAGTATGTCCGGGGTCAAGAAATGCTCCAATAGTGAACAACTTTAATGAATGCGGAGCAATAGAATGTTGTCCTGTGACAGACGAGCGATGTGCCGGATTTTATGCTTTGGGCATGTCTTTGGCATGTGATGCCCCCGTAGCTGTCTGTGTAACATCAGGAACCGCCCTACTCAATCTTGCACCTGCCGTTGCAGAGGCTTCATACAGGCATCATGGACTTATTGTCATTTCGGCTGACAGACCGACGGCATGGATTGGTCAATTAGACGGACAGACGCTTAATCAACAAGGAGCGTTCGGATGCTTTGTCAGTAAAAGCGTAAACCTGCCTGAGCCTCATAACAACGAAGAACGGTGGCAATGTAATCGCCTGGTAAATGAAGCTTTACTTGCAGTTAAAGCATGTGGAAGGATGTCTGTGCACATAAATGTGCCGATAAGCGAACCTTTGTTTGAATTCGACGTCAAACACCTGCCACAAGAAAGAGTTATAAAAGCCATATATCCTGCGCTCGACATAAAGACATTTGAAAACATTGTTGTACGCAACCTGTTTGCAGCAAAAAAGCCTATGATTGTTGTGGGGCAACTCAACCACCAATCAACGGAAATAGAAAAATCATTAGAAATAATAAGCAGAAGGATTGCTATTGTTTCCGAACCGCTTTCGGTTGGTACACAACGTCTTACAGACCTTGCTATTGCCTGTATTTCAGAGTCTGAACCCAGCAACTACACTCCTGACTTCATAATATATATTGGAGACACACTTGTTAGCAAACGTCTCAAAAGTTTTTTAAGAAAAACGCAAGACGCAGAAATATGGGCTATAGCTGAAGACGGCGAGGTTCATGATACTTTCATGTGTCAAACAGGTATTGTTGAAAGTCGTCCGTACGAAGCAATATTGACCATATTGTCATACGTAAACAACGAAAAAAAATCTAATCAGAAAAATGAATTTGCGCGATTATGGTTAGAACTTATTGACAGTACAAGACAGAAAGTATCAGTTTTTACTCCATCCTATTCACAAATGGCTGCAGTCAAAGCGTTTGAACATTCACTCGCAAAAATTGACGGCAAATGGCAAGTACATTATGCAAACAGTAACGCCGTCCGTATGGCCTGCATTTATGCAGACCACTATGTTTGGTGCGACCGAGGTGTGAACGGCATCGAAGGCAGCTTATCTGTTGCAGCTGGATTTTCTATTGCCACAGATGACCTGGTATTTTGTATCATCGGTGATTTGAGTTTCTTTTATGGACAGAATGCACTATGGAATACAAAGCTGAAAGGTAATTTAAGAATAATGCTTCTAAACAACCATTGCGGTGGAATATTTTACAGTCTGAAAGGTTTAAAAGAAAGTGACGCTTTTGACCAACTTGTAACAGCAAGGCATACAACCGACGCACGAGGTACATGTATACAGAACGGAATCAAATATATTACTGCTCACAATTTGGAAGAGTTAAACGAAGGACTCGTTACACTAACTACAACAAAAGCCGATTGTCCAATATTACTTGAAGTTTTTACCGAACCAGAAGAGGACAAACGCGTAATTAAAGAATTTATTGACAAAATAAAACAATAATAATCATGGGAAAAAGAGAATGGAAACCTATTGAAGGTTTCGACTTCAAAGAGATATTATTTGAAGAATATAATGGAATCGCCAAAATAACAATAAACAGGCCACGCTATCGCAATGCCTTCACCCCTAGGACTACCTGGGAAATGAGCCAGGCTTTTGTCTATTGCCGCGAAGCCCAGGACATATGCGTGGTTATACTAACAGGAGCTGGTGATAAAGCTTTTTGCTCTGGCGGTGACATGCATGTAAAAGGTCGTGGTGGTTATGTAGGCGAAGACGGTGTGCCACGCCTCAATGTGCTAGACGTTCAAAAACAAATACGCTCGTTACCCAAACCGGTAATAGCAATGGTAAACGGATACGCAATAGGAGGAGGGCATGTCCTTCACGTAATGTGCGACATTACCATAGCCAGCGAGAACGCTATATTCGGACAAACAGGGCCCAAGGTCGGCTCATTCGACGCAGGATTTGGTGCGTCATATTTAGCACGCATAGTTGGTCAGAAAAAAGCAAGAGAGATATGGTTCATGTGCCGTCAATATACAGCTGCAGAAGCTGAAAGAATGGGCTTGGTAAACTGCGTTGTACCATTCGAGAGACTCGAAGATACATGTGTAGAATGGGCAGAAACGATGATGGAGCGTAGTCCATTGGCGTTACGTATGATAAAAGCCGGCCTCAATGCAGAACTTGATGGTCAGGCTGGCATACAAGAGCTTGCTGGAGACGCAACCATGTTGTACTACTTTCTTGATGAAGCACAAGAAGGCGGTAAGGCTTTTTTGGAAAAACGCAAACCTGATTTCAAAAAATACCCCAAATTGCCTTAAGTATCAATTAATTAATCAACCACAACCATATTCGCAATGCGCTATAATATCAATATTATTCCAAGAACATTCCATTTCAAACAACCAGCTGGAACATCGCGTGGAATTTATACAGAAAGACAATCATGGCTTATAGAATTGACTTCACCCGATGAACCTGACAGGAAAGGTATTGGTGAATGTGCACCACTACCAGACCTTAGCTGTGATTACAGCACGGATTACGCTGATATCTTACGCAAATTTTGTGAATACTTCATACGTGAGGGAAACATCAATTACGAAAGGATGAGAGAATATCCTTCAATGCTTTTCGGACTGGAAACAGCGTTGGCACATTTTAATGCTGGCTCAACGGCATTATTCGACACACCTTTCAGCCGTGGAGAAAAAGGTATTCCTATCAACGGGCTTGTATGGATGGGCACTTACGATGTGATGCTCAAACGTATGGAAGAAAAGATCAAAAAGGGATTTCGTTGTGTAAAACTTAAAGTTGGCGCTATAAATTTCGATTTAGAAATAGACCTGATAAAACGAATCCGTCAAAGATTTTCTTCATCTGAGATCGAACTTCGATTGGATGCCAACGGCGGTTTTTCCACCAATGATGCACTATACAAATTGGAACTTTTATCGCAATACGCAATACATTCGATAGAACAACCGATAAAACAGCACCAATGGAACCAAATGGCACTTCTATGTCGAGAATCGCCATTACCTATTGCGCTTGACGAAGAGCTTATTGGTATAAATGACCCAGACATGATGAAATACATGCTTAACATTATCCGTCCGTCTTACATAATATTAAAACCGTCATTGCATGGAGGCATGTACGGAGTTGAGAAATGGAAAGAAGCAGCAAAAGATTGTAATGTAAAAACGTGGATAACAAGCGCACTCGAAAGCAACATTGGACTCAACGCAATAGCACAACTTACAGCCCAAACATACGGACCAGATATAAAAATGCCCCAGGGACTCGGCACAGGACAATTATTTACAGATAACATAGAAATGCCGCTTGAGATACACGGAGACGAACTTTACTACAACACTAAGATTGACAGGAATGAACTTGCACGAATTTCTTTCGGAATGGAATAACTCTTGTGACACAATTACAGTACATACAAGCGGTTCTACCGGCAAGCCCAAACTAATATGTGTCGAGAAACGGCGTATGATAGCAAGCGCACGTATGACATGTTCATTTTTAGGGCTTAAGCCTGGCGATACAACACTATTATGTATGCCACTTGATTATATTGCCGGCAAAATGGTTGTCGTCCGTTCGCTTGTTTATAATCTGAAACTGATAAGCATTAAACCATCTAGCCATCCATTAACAACATTGACAGAACCACCAGTATTTGCAGCCATGACTCCAATGCAGGTATATTGTAGCATGCAAGAGAACAAAGAACGCGAGCTTTTGTCAAAGATAAAACACCTAATCATCGGTGGAGGAGCTATTGATGAAGATTTAGAAGCACAATTAAGAACATTCCCTAATGCCGTATGGAGCACATACGGCATGACTGAAACATTGTCCCACATCGCACTACGTCGCATTAACGGAAAAGATGCTGACTGTTGGTACACACCATTTAAAGATGTAAACATCCACATTGCATCAGACAACTGTCTCGTAATTGACGCCCCAATGATCTGTGAAAAATCCCTACACACTAATGATCTTGCAGAACTTGCTGATGACGGCAGACGCTTCCGTATATTAGGACGTAAAGACAACATCATTGACAGTGGAGGAATAAAGATAAGCATGGAAGCCATAGAAAACCTCCTGCGTCCACACATTAAAACACAATTCATTATCACTAAAAGGCATGATCCTCGCTTAGGAGAAGCTGTCACAATGCTAATAGAAAAAGAAGGTGCTAACATTAATACCATTCGCAATGTATGTGAACGCGTCTTACCCAAATACTGGCATCCGCAATCATACTTCACGGTGACGCAGATACCCACAACTGAAACAGGCAAACCTGCAAGGGCTGAAGCCATTAAATTGGCACATCTTGCTTATACCAGCAAGTCAGAAAATACAAAATAGAGCATCTACCCCATTGTTATATTCGAACGTACACGACTCAATGTCTCAGGTGTCATCTGCAGATAGCTTGCAACATAGACCAACGGCGCACGCAACGTAAGTTGCGGAGACAATTTGCACAATTTTTGATATCTATCTTGGGCTGTCTCGAAACGCACCAAATCAGCATGTATCTGAGAATTTATCAATGACTCTTCCAATATTTTCCTGTACAATATTTGAATGTTCACATTGTGAAGAGCAACTTCTTCAAGCTTAGCCTTAGGCAGGGCGTAAGTTAAAACAGGTTCAAGAGCCTCTACCTGCAAATGCGTCGGTTCCTCCTTGAACAAGCTTTCGATACACATTATTATTTCACCCTCGGGCGCCATGTGTTCCGTTACGTCCTTACCTTTCTTGAAATAAAACTGGCGCACCAAACCTTTTTCTATATAATAGATATTGCGACAGATTTCGCCCTCACTAAGAATCATCTCACCTTTGGCGAACTTCATAGGCACAAGCACACTCTCGAGAATATCAAGTTCATCGTGTGTCATCGTACTGTACTTACGCGCCAATTCGCGCGCAATGTCACGTTTGGTTTTCTGCGTTTCTTTCATGTTTGGGCTCCTTTCTCTTATCTATCAGTCCAACTTCAGCACTGCAAGGAACGCTTTCTGCGGAACCTCGACATTGCCAATCTGCTTCATGCGTTTCTTACCCCGTTTCTGTTTTTCAAGTAATTTACGTTTTCGACTTACATCACCGCCATAACACTTCGCGGTAACATCCTTACGCACACATTTTATCGTCTCGCGCGCAATTATCTTCGAGCCTATCGCTGCCTGTATGGCTATATCAAACTGCTGGCGCGGTATCAGTTCCTTAAGCTTCTCGCACATTCGTCTACCTAACACCACAGCATTATCCTGATGTGTCAACGTTGACAAAGCATCAACAGGCTCACCATTAAGAAGGATATCCAGCTTCGCAAGTTTTGACGGACGGAAACAGTCCACATGGTAGTCGAACGAAGCATAGCCCTTGGAAATACTCTTCAACTTGTCGTAAAAATCAATGACTATTTCTCCTAATGGCAACATGAAATGCAACTCTACACGGTTGCCGCTGATATACTCCTGATTTATCAACTCGCCACGCTTGTCAAGACACAATTTCATTATCGGACCGATATAAGACGTATCCGTAATTATAGAAGCACGAATATATGGTTCTTCTATATGGTCAATAAGAGTAGCATCAGGCAAACCTGAAGGATTATGCACCTCCTTAGCTCCTCCCTGCTTGTCGTAAACCATGTATGAAACATTAGGCACGGTTGTTATTACGTCCATATTGAACTCACGGTCCAAACGCTCCTGCACAATCTCCATGTGCAACAGACCGAGGAATCCACAACGGAAACCGAAACCTAAAGCGACAGACGACTCTGGAGAAAAAGTCAACGAAGCATCATTAAGCTGCAATTTCTCCAAAGACGCACGCAAATTCTCATAATCAGCAGGGTCTATCGGATAAACGCCGGCGAATACCATTGGTTTTACCTCCTGGAACCCAGAAATAGCCTTATCACACGGACGACCTACGTGGGTTATAGTATCACCAACCTTCACCTCCTTACTGTCCTTGATACCACTTATAATATAGCCGACATCACCAGTGTAAAGTTTCTTCCGAGGTATCATGTCCATCTTCAAGACACCAACCTCGTCTGCAACATATTCCATGCCAGTATTGAAAAACTTCACCTTATCGCCTTTGGCTATACTTCCGTTTTCTATTTTAAAATAAGCAATGATTCCCCTAAACGAATTGAAGACTGAATCGAAAATTAATGCCTGCAAAGGAGCATCTTCATTTCCCTCCGGATGAGGCACACGCTCTACGACAGCGTCAAGTATTTGAGGAATGCCTTCGCCGGTCTTTCCAGACGCACGTATAATCTCATCACGCTTACATCCCAACAAATCTACAATCTCGTCTTCAACCTCGTCGGGCATTGCCGACGGCATGTCTATCTTGTTTATTACAGGTATGATTTCCAAATCATGCTCCAAAGCCATGTACAGGTTGCTTATGGTCTGCGCCTGTACTCCCTGCGTGGCGTCAACGACAAGCAAAGCGCCTTCACAAGCAGCTATGCTTCTCGACACTTCATAAGAGAAATCAACATGTCCCGGAGTGTCTATCAAGTTAAGTATGTATTTCGATCCATTGTGTTCATGTTCCATTTGTATGGCATGGCTTTTAATGGTTATGCCACGCTCACGCTCAAGATCCATATCATCCAGCATTTGTCCTTCTGTCACCTGAATGGTCTTAGTATATTCCAACAAACGGTCTGCTATAGTAGATTTACCGTGATCAATATGTGCTATTATGCAAAAATTACGTATTTCGTTCATCAAAATCAATCTTTTGGAACGCAAATATACAAAAAATAGCTCTTCGCCCCTAATAAATTGGCTATTTTTATGAATTAAATGAAAAAACAGCTGCGCAACAGTACAAATGAAAAATATATTAATTACTTTTGCCTGAGGAAACAACTAATTGTGTTATGAAAAAGTATTTGTTATTCACGTTAAGTTTATTGACGTTCACGGCATGCCATGAAAGCTTGGAAGAAAGGGCAGCACGCGAAGCAGCAGAATTCACTCGGAAGAATTGTCCGACTGCAGTGTCTGAATACATAATTAACGATAGCATGACTTACGATAAAGACACACGAACAATTCATTACTATTATACAATAAAAGGCAAAGCGGACACCACGGCCATAGATTGGAGCCAAGCTCGTCCGGAACTAATTAAAGGCGTTAAATCTGCGACTAACTTACGTGTCTATAAAGACAACGATTTTAACTTCGCATACACATATTATTCATCGAAAAACAAAGGCAAAATTCTTATTGACGTAAGAATAACTCCAAAAGATTACAAGAGCAAATAACTGCCAAAATACAAACTTCAGGCCTTTAATAAGTACAAACTTACTAAAGGCCTAAATTATTGGTTTTACATTAATTACCTGATATATCTAAATGTAATGTTTAGCTCTATTACAATATAAAATCACAAGCCGAGCATTGCATATAAATCGGCTTTCCAGTCAATCCCGTTTTCAGGACACAATGTATTTAAACCCAAACCACTTGCAGCCTTGACATTGCGCGGACCGTCGTCAATAAAGACAGACTCTTCAGGCACAATGCCTTCAGTCTCGATCACAGTCTTGAAAAACTCGGGATTAGGTTTCATCACCCCTAGCTTGTAACTTAGATAAAGCGAATCAAAATAGTCTGATAGTGTTGCTTTTCCACCATCAAAGTCCGGAGTTAATGCCCAACTCATCATAAAAGGATTAGTATTCGACAATAAAATCAATCTATATCCCCTGTCCCGTAAATCCTTAAGAGTAACCAAATTGCGCTTTGGAACATCCTTGCGGTATCCTAGCCATGCGTATTTACACTCTTCAAACGAAAGTTCGCGCCCTACAAGCTTGCTCAATTCCGTACGAAAATCTTCCGCTGTAATCTTTCCTTCTTCAAGATCGCCGAAAATTCCAGTCTGAGTATATGGGTCAAGATGGCGTTCTGCCTCAGCGAGACCGAGTTTCTTGAAACGTCGTAAAGCTTCGTCGTGGTCGATCGTCATTATTACGCCACCCAAATCAAAAATCAAATTCTTTATCATTATCTTGTTTACTTTTGTCTTTGCCAGTCGGCCATATTGTCTTTAATCATGCTTTATAGCATGCCTTTGCATCATTGATGGTGCAGTTTCCCGACGCTTCAGCCATTACAAATATTACATGCATACTATCAATAACGCTTTATTGCCCTGTCCATTTCACGCCTGTCCTCCTTTTCCTTCAATGTCTGGCGCTTGTCATATTCCTTTTTTCCCTTAGCCAAAGCAATATCAACCTTCGCCCTGCCTTTCGCGTCAATGAATACCAGCGTGGGCACTATTGTAAAACCCACCTGTTTGGTCGCCTCCTGCAATTTGTGTATCTCGCGCTTCGTAAGCAACAGTTTACGGTCGCGCTTTGCCTCATGGTTGTTATACGAACCGAAGAAATACGGTGAAATGTTCATGCCTTTCACCCATATCTCTCCGTTGTGTATATAGCAATAACTGTCAACAAGAGAGGCTTTTCCCAAGCGTATGGATTTTATCTCCGTACCTGTCAGCACTATACCGGCAGTAAACGTCTCAACAAAAAAATACTCGAACGAGGCTTTCTTGTTGCGTATGTTTACCGGACTTTTTTTCCTTAAAAGCTCTTCCTCTTTATTCATTATAAAATAATTGTGTACTTAGCCTTTTAATCTACCACCGTTGCAAAACATTCAATATGTTCGTCTATATAGCTGGCAATTTCTTCCACCCAATGTTCCTCGTTCTCAACAAATTGGTCGTCAAGATCGTCAAAATCAGGATATTTCTCAAACAAGGCCATAAACTCTTCATCCGAGCATTCTCGTTCAATCTCACGACCGTATTTACGGAACAGTTTGCCAGCCTTATTAACCAAAGATGCGAGATCGTCAAGTCCCCATTCCCTGATTGCCTTGGCAAATGGATTGAAAAAAACAAAAGGCCCGTAACCGTTGTAAATAAGCTGAACGAACCCTCCGTCCATAACTTCATCATGCAAGGTCTTGAACACGACAAGCGTCATCTGATACTGATTAAGCTTCTGCATGGATTCGCCGTCGACAGAGCCGCCGACACTGTCAAGCGCAGCTTTATAAAAAACGTCTACAAAATCGTCAAGTCCTTTCGCAGCAGCCTCACGCAAGTCTGCATCATGTATCTTTACTATATTCATATTGTGTCTTAATATGGCCGGAAAACCTGCTCATAAACTTACTCGTCCACAGTCGTCACGGACAATATTATTAAAGTCTGAATTTCAAGCACTCGCTTATGCGCTGCATGGTTGTCAGGCGTGTAGGCACGAGCGGAAGACGTAGCACATTCTCAATCATACCCATCTCGCTTAACATGGCTTTCACACCCGCAGGGTTACCGTCAACAAATAGCAGATTGAACAAATCTGTAAACTTATGGTGTATCTTGCGCGCACTTTCAATTTCACCGTTCATCTCAAGCCTTATCATACGTGAAAACTCCTTAGGCAAAGCGTTCCCGATCACGGAAATCACACCTGCAGCTCCACAAGCCACCATCGGGAAGGTCAGCGCATCGTCACCGCTGATAACGTCAAAGCCGTCAGGCTTATTCTTAATTATCTCATCAACCTGTTCAAGACTACCGGCAGCTTCCTTTATACCAACGATGTTAGCGCAGTCACGTGCCAAACGTATAGTTGTCTCTGCTTTCATATTAACCCCCGTACGTCCAGGCACATTATAAAGTACTATCGGCAAATCCGTAGCTGCGGCTATCGCCTTGAAATGCTGGTAAAGTCCTTCCTGTGACGGTTTGTTATAATACGGGCATACGCTTAACACACCATCAATACCGGAAAAATCTCCATTCTGCAACTCTGCAACGACATCCGAGGTGTTATTGCCACCGCACCCCATCAAGATCGGAACTTTATTTCCGGCCATTTCAACTACAATACGTTTAATCTCACTTTTTTCATTATGAGTCAATGTAGGAGTCTCACCGGTTGTAGCCAATATACAGAAAAAATCTGCGCCATTGGTTAGCTGATATTCAATAAGCCTTTTAAGTGCCGGATAATCTACCGAGCCGTCTTGGGTGAAAGGTGTGACAAGGGCTATACCCATACCCTTAAATATGTTATATGCCATAAAAAAACAACTTTTCCTTTATAATCAAATGCAAAAATACTATTTTTACATCAAAACGCAAAGCAAATGACATTTTTTAATGTGGATTGCCGAAATACATTATTTGCAATAAATACGCATCAAAATATTTATCAAATAAACTCATGTCATTTTCCCCATAATGTATGAAGTAACCACCATAATTTATAATAATACATCTTTTATGCTTCAAAAGGTAACGTATCGGCATGCAATAAGCCACCTTTTGCAATACAAAAGGTGGCTTATTGCATACATTCATGATTCAAGGCAGTTCAAATACAAGCAGACAACCAGCTTGCAAGGAACAATGTCACCCTTTAATCTTCCGAAAAATCAGCAACCATCTTCCTATACATTGCATACATATGAGTACGTGAAACGTATCCGAGCAAGTGGCTGTCACCGTCAAGAACAGGTAGCATTGTAGAATCAGTCTTGTCAAATTGCTTCATCACTGACTCCATCGTATCGTTAACTGAAAGCACAGCCTCAGGCTGCGACATAAGCTGTTTCACTTTAAAGTGATGGTAAAGCTCTGTACGGAATACAATATGGCGCAACTTAGTTATATCAATTTCACCAAGCAGGTTGCCGGCATCATCAAGCACAGGTAAAACGTTTTTATGACTCCTGCTTATTGAATGCACTAGTGAAGCCAGATCTTTATCTGGTGATACGGCTGTATAATTTTTGTCTATAACACTGTCAAGGCTCATTAAGGTAAGTATTGCACGGTCTGTATGGTGTGTTATAAGTTTACCCTCACGAGCAAGACGCATTCCATATATGCTGTGAGGTTCAAAAATAATTATGGTAAGATACGAGCAAATGCTCACTATCATTAAAGGAATGAACATCTGATACCCCCCCGTTATCTCAGCAATAAGAAATATGCCTGTAAGCGGCGCATGCATAACTCCAGCCATTACCGAAGCCATACCGAGCAAAGCAAAGTTCTTTTCGGGCAGATATATGCCAATCTCATAAATGTTCCATACTCTGGCGAAAAGGAAACCGGCAAACGCACCAATGAAAAGAGAAGGAGCAAACGTTCCGCCACAACCACCGCCACCGTTAGTAGCAGATGTGGCAAATACTTTTGTCAACAAAACCATTCCTATATACGGGACAAGCATTTCTCCTTGCCCATAAAATGGCGAGTTGTGAAGTATCGTGTCCCAATCAGCCTCGGTCCTTCCGCTAAGCAATATATTGATGCTACCATAACCTTCACCATAAAGTGAAGGGAAAAGGAATATGAGCGGACTTAATACGAGAGCACCTAAAAGCAATTTTGCCACAGGCTTGTTCTTAAGTCGCGCAAATACAGACTCACAAGCGCCCATCGTACGAATAAAATACAGACTTACGAAACCACCGAAAACCCCTAACAGAATGTTAGCCGGTATACGCTCTACCGGCCACGGATTGTCAAGTGTGAAGACAAACAACGACTCGCTACCTGTAAAAATATAGGTAAAACACGTAGCTGTAACACTTGCAATAAGTATAGGCAACAATGAAGCCATTGTCAAGTCTATCATCAGCACCTCAAGCGTAAAAACCAAACCTGCGATAGGAGCCTTGAATATGCCAGCTATTGCCGCCGCCGCACCACAACCAACGAGCAGCATTAAAGTCTTGTTGTCCATTTTAAACAACTGGCCGAGATTACTACCTATCGCAGAACCAGTCAATACAATCGGAGCCTCGGCTCCCACACTGCCACCAAAACCAATAGTTATGGCTGAGGCTATCACCGAGCTCCAACAGTTGTGCCCCTTCAAACGGCTACGCTTACTACTTATTGCATAAAGAATGCGGGTAATTCCGTGACTAATTTCATCTTTAACTACATAACGTACAAACAACGAGGTTATGTAAATTCCAATGACTGGATAAACAAGATAAAGCCAGTTGAATGTATTTGTGTCAAAACGAGATGTCAGCAAATACGCAATTTCCTCGATTAACCAATGGAGAACAAATGCCGCTATTGCCGCAAACAAGCCTACTAGGAAACTTAAAATAAGTGTGAACTGCCTGTCGGTAATGTATTGTCCACGCAACCTTATCATACGTTGCATGAACGTTTCTTTCTCTGGTGCAAGTTCAACTTCCATACTTGTTCGGCTCATCTTATTAATAAATAATTTTATAATTAAAACAAATAATGAATGGTTTTACAACTCACCGCTATTGACGCATCCTATTAAAATACTGTATGCTTACCGACAGTCACCACTCATTATCAATCCTTATATTACTTTCTTATTATCTCTACCTCTCCGTTTACTTTTATACGTATTATACTAGATGGTGTATGAGGCTTCTTTTCCTGTCTCCTGCTATAGCATACATAATCAACTGAATTCAATAATTCCTCTGAAATATCCTTGTAGTTTTCGGCAGCAGGTTCTCCGCTGATGTTAGCACTAGTAGAAACTATCGGCTTCTGAAATCTGTAACAAAGTTCTTTTGAGAAGTCCTCCTGCGTTACACGCATTCCAATACTGCCGTCCTCTGCTATAAGATTGGGGGCCAAATTAACAGCATTGTCAAAAATAACCGTTGTCGGTTTTGTCGCCAGTTCCATCACCTGCCATGCAACTTCAGGTACATTACGCACATAACGCTGAAGCCTTACCGGCGAATCAACAAGGCATATTAAAGCCTTTGAGTCATCTCGATGTTTTATCTTGTAAACTTTAGCAACGGCTTCGGCATTAGTAGCATCACATCCTATACCCCAAACCGTATCAGTAGGATAAAGTATGACACCACCGTTTTTCATCACTTCAATCGCCTTTTTTATATCATCTTGCTGGTTCATTTTCATTGATAATTTTAATTCAACATTACCATGCGCATATTATTTGCGCTTAAAAATATAAAATGCAAAGATAATGTAAAATCGAGGTAATGCAAAAAAAATTGCAGTGAAATTAAAAATAAGGAAATGAAAACGGAGAATGTATGTTTTATCATCAATTCTCCGTTTTCATTTCCTTTTTAATTATAGGAGTAATAAAGAGACGTTACAATCTATTCCTGTATGTCCCATCCTATTGCACTTGCACCAAGTACTGCTGCTGACGAACCGTCAAGTCCGCTTATCAGGAATTGAGCCTTACCTTTAAATACAGGCATTACATGCTCGTCATAACTCCTTTTAATCGGATCCATGATCAAATCGCCGGCTTTTGTCAAGCCGCCAAAGAATATGAACGCTTCTGGAGAAGAGAATGCCGCAAAGTCCGCACAAGCTTCACCAAGCATTTCACCTGTAAATTCATATACACTCTTTGCCAATTCATCACCCTTGCCAGCTGCAATTGACACATCTAAAGAGGTAATGTCTTCAGGCTTCATATCGCGAAGAAGCGACGGAGTGTCTGTTGTCGACAAGAATTCACGGGCAGTGCGGGCAACACCTGTAGCCGAGCAATATGCCTCAAGACAACCCGTACGTCCGCATCCACATGCACGTCCATTCTCACGACGCATGATGACATGGCCCAACTCACCGGCAAATCCGTCACAACCGTAAACCATCTGGCCGTTGACAACAATACCCGAGCCTACACCTGTTCCAAGCGTTAACACAATAAAATTCTTCATTCCACGTGCTACACCGTAAGTCATCTCACCTATTGCCGCCGCGTTTGCATCATTTGTAATCGCCACTGGCACGCCAAGCTTCTTGCTGAACATCTCAGCTAAAGGAACGCAGCACTCATGTCCCCATGCTATATTAGGAGCATACTCGATCGTACCTTTATAATAATTGGCATTAGGAGCTCCAATACCCATCGCTTTGATTTTGTCTATACCACCGACTTGATCAATTATTATCTGCAATGCATCAACAGAGGCATTTACATAATCTTCAACATTGGTATAAGCTTGGGTTTTTATTGCAGTGGTAGCTTTAATGTCTCCACGACTGTCGACAATACCAAAAACAGAATTCGTACCACCAAGATCTAGTCCTATTACGTAAGGTTTTATTATTTGTTGTGATATCATGATATTGAAAAAAATTAGTTTATGAATCCAATACGTGCAAAGGTATCAATTTTATCATACACAACAAACTTTTATTGGCAAAATTTGTTTCTTTCGTGAAAAATTAGCAATTTTGCAGGCGTTATGCCGTTTCAGTTTCATTTAGACATACTTGATTGGATATTCAAGGGCATGCTTATAGGTATAGTCGCATCGGCACCGATGGGTCCTGTAGGCGTGTTATGCATACAGCGAACTCTCAACAAAGGGCGTTGGTACGGCTTTATTACAGGCATAGGTGCTACGATCAGTGATTTTATATACGCGTTGATTACGGGCTTCGGCATGAGTTTTGTTATGGACCTTATCAACAACAGCCAGAATCGTTTTATCTTGCAAATCTCCGGAAGCATAATGCTAATGGTGTTTGGAATATACTGTTACCGTTCAGACCCGACCAAGAAAATACATGCAAGCAGTAAAAAGAAAGGCACACTGATTCACAACGGAGTGACGGCCTTTCTTGTTACATTCTCCAATCCACTCATAATATTCTTATTTATGGCGACATTCGCCCAGTTTGCCTTCGTCATACCCAAACATCCGTTGCACATGTGCGTAGGGTATTTAAGCATAATTTGCGGAGCGTTATTATGGTGGTTCGGACTGACATGGCTGATTGACAAGGTTAGGAACAAGTTTGACAATAGCAGCATCGTTATCATAAACAAGATTATCGGCAGCATTGTCATCATTTTCTCACTTATCGTACTAATCGGCACGGTGTTTAACCTTTATACGTTCCATTATTAGCAAGGAACATGACGGGCGGGCATTCCTACAAAAAATAATAAAGGTTGTCATTACAGTCTGTTATATTGCGGCAACGCGTTAAATCCAAACTTTACAATACAGCATGTTCATATCACAAGAATTAAGAAAGAAGAATATTGCCGAATACTTATTGTATATGTGGCAAATTGAAGATTTAATCAGAGCTTATGGCTGTAGCCTCAGCCGCATACGCCACGAATACATAGAACAATTTGCATATACGGACGAACAAAAAGAAGAAATGACTGACTGGTACGGTAATCTTGTAAGAATGATGAATCAGGAAGGTTGTCGTGACAAAGGTCATCTGCAAATCAACAAGATTGTCATGCAACAACTGGTTGAACTTAACGCGCAGTTGCTGCAAAGCACTAAATTCCCGTTTTACAACAGTGAATATTATAAAGTGTTGCCGTTTATCGTCGAGTTGCGCAAGCGTGGAGCCGACAATGCCGAAAACGAAATTGAAACTTGTTTCAACGCCTTATACGGAATGATGATGTTAAGATTGCAGAAAAAGAAAATCAGTCCTGACACGGAACACGCCATCAAGGAAATTACCGTATTTATTGGCATGCTTTCCGACTATTATCTGAAAGACAAGAAAGAACCTCTTGAATTTGAATGACAATCCATCATAAGAACGGCTTGCTTGAGCCTGACAAGACACAATTGAAGTTAAATCATGAATAGCAAAGAAGAAATAGAAAGAAGACGTACGTTTGCGATTATCTCGCACCCTGACGCCGGTAAAACTACCCTTACGGAGAAGTTCCTCCTGTTCGGAGGACAAATCCAGGTAGCCGGGGCTGTAAAAAACAACAAGATACGCAAGACGGCAACGTCTGACTGGATGGAAATAGAGAAGCAGCGTGGAATATCCGTGTCGACATCCGTAATGGAATTCGACTATAACGGATACAAGGTTAACATACTCGACACTCCCGGACACCAGGATTTTGCGGAAGATACGTACCGTACACTTACAGCCGTAGACTCTGCCATAATCGTAGTTGACGGGGCAAAAGGTGTTGAGACCCAGACACGCAAGCTTATGAACGTTTGCCGCATGCGCAAGACACCGGTCATAATATTCATAAACAAAATGGACCGTGAAGGCCGAGACCCGTTCGACTTGCTCGACGAACTAGAACAAGAACTCGGGATACACGTGCGTCCGCTTTCATGGCCTATTAACCAGGGAGCAAGATTCAAAGGAGTATACAACATCTACGAGAACAAACTTGACTTGTTTACACCGGACAAGCAACGTGTGACTGAAAAGGTTGAAGTGGATGTAAACAGCAATGAGCTGGAAAGCCACATAGGAGAATCTGATGCAAAAAAATTACGCGACGACATAGAGCTTATTGACGGAGTATATCCTGAATTTAATGTTGAAGATTATCTGAAGGCAGAAGTAGCACCTGTATTCTTCGGAAGTGCACTTAATAATTTCGGAGTGCAAGAGCTGCTTAATTGTTTTGTCGAAATAGCTCCGAGCCCCCGCCCTACAAAAGCTGAAGAAAGGGAAGTCACTCCAGAAGAGTCCAAATTCTCAGGATTCATCTTCAAGATTACAGCTAACATCGACCCCAACCACCGTTCATGTATAGCATTCTGCAAAGTGTGCAGCGGACGCTTCGAGCGCAACCACCCGTATCTGCATGTACGCATGGGCAAGACTCTGCGCTTCTCGTCTCCAACGCAGTTCATGGCACAGCGCAAAAGCACTATCGACGAAGCATGGCCAGGAGACATCGTCGGACTACCGGACAATGGCATATTCAAGATAGGCGACACGCTTACCGACGGAGAACAATTACATTTCCGCGGCCTGCCTTCATTCTCGCCAGAGATGTTTAAATACATCGAGAACGACGACCCGATGAAGAGCAAACAGCTTAACAAGGGTATCGACCAACTAATGGACGAAGGTGTGGCACAGATGTTTGTCAACCAGTTCAACGGTAGGAAGATTATCGGCACAGTAGGCCAACTCCAGTTCGAAGTCATCCAATACCGCCTTGAAAACGAGTACAATGCTAAATGCCGCTGGGAACCTATACATCTTTACAAGGCTTGTTGGATTGATTCAGACGACCCGGCAGAGCTCGAATCGTTCAAGAAACGTAAATACCAATACATGGCTAAAGATAAAGACGGTCGTGACGTATTCCTTGCCGATTCAGGCTATGTGTTACAGATGGCGCAGCAGGACTTTAAACACATACGTTTCCATTTTACTAGCGAGTTCTAATTTTATTGATACATTAAATAACGTGAGCCGTTTAATAACAGGCTCACGTTATTTTTATACGCAATCAAGTCCTAACATGTACACTCGTAAAAACCGTGTAAACACTGCATTATTGCATCTAAATCTGACCGACACATAAGATTAGAAACAGACACACTCATATCGCTTTCGTAAAAGGTTACCTTTTACACTCCAATAGGTTACCTTTTACAACGCAAACGACGACCTTTTGCACTGTAAAAGGTCGTCGTTTGCATTTGTTATGAATAATAGATTTGAATATAACTGTACAGAACAAAACAAGCAACATAAGTATCATACAATAAACCGCCTGCCGAATGGTTTTACGGCCAGCGGTTTACTGTATGTAATCAGATTCTGATGCGAAATTAAACTTATACTTTCAAACAAATTTACTCCTTAATATTAGGTTCTTCAAGTCCATAGCCTTTCTTCTTGTCTACCACCTTAAGTACGAAACCAAGAATAAGGGCTGCAACTCCAAGACATGCAAGCATGACAAGCGGTGCCGTATAATCATAAGAAACGGCAGCCTCCTGCGGAGTTATAAGACCGTTCTGCAAATCGGAAACGAGTTGGGGATTCGTCTTGTCAAGCACCTTGCCGATAAGCAACGGGAAGAGCCACAAACCTATGTTCTGTATCCAGAAAATCAAAGCATAGGCACTGCCGATGATTTTTGCGTCAACAAGTTTGGGGACACTGGGCCACAATGACGCCGGAACAAGAGAGAAGCTGGCTCCAAGAACAAGAATTGTAATATAGGCAATGATAATGCCTCCAACTGCATTGCCCTTGAACATAGGCAGGATGAAAGCAAATGTCAAATGGCATGCAATAAGAAGCAACGAACCTACAACCAGCATTGATGCAGCCTTTCCCTTATGGTCTACATAATTACCGAGAATCGGAGTTATACCGACAGCCAGAAGTGGGAATACAGCAAACACTGTTTCAGCACTCTGGCGCATATAACCCATATAGCAGAATACGACAAGCGCAACTACTGCTACTATCTGCATAAGCGTCCGCATGCTCTTACTCTTTGAGAAATTGCTTGCAAATGCCGCAGCTGCAACAACAAGCATTATCACATACTGAATTATGGTCACAGTATTGCCAGCCCAGAACGAATCTGGTGAAAGTTCGGTGAACGTCAAATTACACTGGAGCATGTTGACAGCATATTTCTGGAACGGGAAAATAGCTGAATAATACAGCACGCACAACAATGCTACAAGCCAAAAACCGCTACTTCTCAATATGTTGCCAATATCGCTGACCTTAAACGGGTCGTCTTTCTCTTCAGCCTCGCCGGTCTGTGCGTCGAGCTTCTTGTCCATGAAGAAGTAAACGATGAACATGATCAGGGCTATCATCAAAAGCACGACACCGAATGCAACTGAACGTGAAACATCAATGTCGCCACCAAGCTTGGCAAATACGGGTGAGAAAATCATACATGTTGCCACACCAAGGCGCGCCAATGCCATTTCAGACCCCATGGCAAGTGCCATTTCATGGCCTTTAAACCATTTTACAATGCCTCGTGAAACCATAATGCCAGCCATTTCAACACCGCAACCGAAAATCATAAAACCAATCGCAGCAAACTTAGCTGACGCCGGCATACCTAGATAAAAAGGAGAGATACCTAATTCGTCAAATCCAGGAATATAATTCAAATTGTTATTGAACCAGGTTTCAAGGCTGCTGCCCATGAACATTTCTGTAACAGCATACCAGTTGATTGTTGCTCCGACAAGCATCACTGCTCCCGAAAGTACGGCGGTGAAGCGTACTCCCATCTTATCAAGGATGATTCCAGCGAAGATGAGGAAGAAAACAAACACATTAAGGAATGTCTCAGAGCCCTGCATTGTTCCGAAAGCGGTAGAGTCCCAACCGCGCGTTGACTGCATCAAGTCTTTAATCGGCGAAAGAATGTCCATGAAGATGTATGAACAGAACATCGCAAACGCAAGGAAAAACAGCACCATCCACCTTGTGGCGGCTGAATCACGTAGTGTTTTTTGTATTGTCTCAGTCATGATTTATTTGTTTTTAATTTCATTCAATAAAACCGGACATGTTAAAGGCAATAGCCATGTAACACTGCAACGACCTTATTGTCTGGCAAAACCTGCAAGTAAATAATTAACCATTGCCTCTAACATATCCTATTTATCTATACCTTATAACATCATTTCAGCCACTTGTCAAGCCAGTTGAAGAAGGTACGCTGCCATAACACACCATTCTGGGGTTTCAATACCCAATGGTTTTCATCGGGGAACAGCAAGAGTTCTGCAGGTATTCCTCTCATACGTGCTGCGTTGAACGCACCCATACCCTGGTTGGCATTAATACGATAATCCTTCTCGCCGTGGATACAAAGAATCGGGGTGTCCCATTTGTCGACAAACTTGTGGGGTGAGTTTGCGTATGTTCTTTTTGCATTCTCAGTCTGATCTTTATTCCAGAATGCATCATCATATTCCCAATTGCTGAACCATGCTTCTTCCGTATCAGTGTACATCGATTCGAGATTGAATGCTCCGTCGTGTGCAATGAAACACTTGAAACGCTTGTCGTGGTGTCCTGCAAGGTAATAAACGCTAAAGCCTCCGAAGCTTGCACCAACAGCACCAAGTCTGTCCTTGTCTACAAACGGAAGGTTTTTGCATGCGTCATCTATCGCAGTCAAGTAATCCTTCATGCACTGTCCGGTCCAGTCGCCAGATATTTGCTCGTTCCATTCGCTTCCAAATCCTGGCAAGCCGCGCCTGTTCGGTGCTATAACGACATAACCGTTTGCCGCCATAATCTGCATGTTCCAACGGTAGCTCCAGAACTGTGATACCGGACTCTGTGGTCCACCCTCACAGAATAAAAGGGTCGGATATTTTTTAGTTTCATCAAAATGAGAAGGCAGAACAATCCAATACAGCATGTCTTTACCGTCGGTAGTCTTAACCCAACGCTGCTGAATCTTGCCGAACGTCATTTGGTCATACAAATGCTTGTTCTCAAAAGTAATTTGCTCAACTTTCGACTCTTTTTCTTTTTTGCTCGGCTTAATAACATAGAGTTCAGAAGCCTGCGACATGCTGTGTCTCTCGGCAAGCAGTTTGTTTCCGTCATTGAGAAGCTGCACCGAACCATAATCGTTCCAACCGTCCGTCAGCTGTTTTACTTCTCCTTTAAGGTTGGTTTGATAAACATTCTCGCAACCATGCCATACACTCAAGAAATAAAACAAGTTGGAATCAGCACCCCAGCAGAATGCGTCCACGTTGGTATCAAGTGACTCCGTTACATAAGTTTTCTGCCCTGATTTTACGTTATAAACACACAGGCGGTTACGGTCGCTCTCATATCCGTTACGAGGCATACTCAGCCATGCGATATACTGTCCGTCAGGTGAATACTGTGGATTTGTGTCATATCCAGGATTGTTTTTCAGATTCTCTTCTGAATTCACAGCCTGATGTTTCATTGACTTTGTGTGGTCGATTGCAGGCTCCTTGTATCCAGCAGGCTTACAAATATTGACAGTCTCCTTGGTATCAGTATTGTACAGGTATATGTCCGTATCAGTTGACACTGCATACTCAACACCTGTTTTCTTACGTGATGTATAAGCAATTGTCTTTGAATCAGGACTCCAGGCGAATTGTTCTATACCACCAAAAGGCTTAACGGGACTTTCGTATGGTTCACCAAGCATGATGTCCACACCCTCTCCTATTCCATTTGCAGTAACTTCAGCAAGGAAAGGATGAGGTATTGACTCCACATATTCGTCCCAATGCCTGTAATTCATATCAGTAATGAGTCGTCCCGTAGCTTTAGGCAAGTCTGACGGATTCTCCTTGATTGTCTCATGATATGGTATTTGCTTTATCAATACAACTTTCTTTTCATCAGGAGAGAATATAAAACCATCTATTCCTGTCTTGTCATTAGTCAGTTGTTTGCGGCCGCTACCGTCAGGATTCATTTTCCATATCTGGCCGTCACAAAGATAGGCTATCTTCTGTCCGCCATCAGTCCATACGGCATCCGTCTCGCTTTTTGTACTTGTAGTAAGCATCTTGCTATTCTTGCCGTCAGCATCCATTACGTAAATTACCGTATGGCTCTTGTTTTCCTTTACGCTGTAATAGCTTACTTGGTATACAATCCTTTTGCCATCTGGCGAAGCTTGGTAACCGCCGATACGTCCCATAGCCCACAAGGCCTCAGGAGTCATAATGTCACTCTTAAGCGTGATGTTGTTTTTCCCGATAAAGTTCACGGTTTCTTGTGCGTTAACAGCATTGCAGCCTATGGCTAATGCGGCCGCAACCATAAATGTTTTGTTCATAATATTGTGATTTTAATATAAGGGCAGGCATAACGCCTGCCCTTATGAGGTTATTCCTAGCTTATTTACGGGGTTTAGCCTTTTCCTGTTGCTCGCGTTGCCTCTTTAATTCTTCAGCCTGCTTCTGCATGGCTTCGAGCCTCGCAGCAAACCCGCTCATCTTTTGCGGATTGTTCTTGTTTTCCTGATAGCGGGCTTCAAGTATGCTCAACAACTTTTCATCATTTGTCGTTTTACGCAAAGTCCACATAATAGCAGCACTGAAGAACAGTGATATGAAATAATAGAAATTAAGACCTGCCGAATAATCGTTAAACATGAAGAAGAAGAATACCGGCATCAAGTAAGTCATCCAACGCATCATCTTCATCTGTTCGGCCTGGGCACCAATCATCTGGTCTTTCTGCTGTCGCATGGTAAGAACAGAATAAAGAACGTTGGCAGCGCAGAACAATATACAAGTCAGACTCAAATGGTCACCAATCAACCAAATATTCTTGTTCCATTCTATAATCGGGTCGTATGTCGAAAGATCGCTAATCCATAAGAAGCTCTCCCCCCTTAACTGTATTGCATTCGGAACAAAGTTGAACATGGCAATCCAGATAGGCATTTGTATCAACATAGGCAGACATCCACTCAAGGGGCTAACGCCATACTTTGAATACAGAGCCATCATTGCCTGCTGCTTCTGCATTTGGTCTTCAGGTTTATTATACTGTTTTGTCGCCTCCTCTATTTTGGGTTTCAATACACGCATCTTAGCTGATGACATGTAGCTCTTCTTCACCAACGGGTATGTTATCAACTTAAGCAACAGAGTTATAAGGATAAGCACAAAACCCATGTTTATGTTCATGGCTGTCAGCCAATCAAAAACATAGAGAGTAAACCATCTGTTGATTATTCTGAATAACGGCCATCCTAAATATACAAGACGTTGCAACTCAAGCTCCTTGTCAAATGTACTCTGTTTCTCTACCTTTCTCAATAGATTGAAATCATTAGGGCCAAAATAGAACTCAAGTTCTGTCGGATTCTTTCCTGTGGGGTCAAAAGACGTTTTCATCTTTGCAGCATAATGTTTCAGATAGCCGGACCCTTTCTCTTGTGGGATACTGGTCATCAACGAATTAGCCCCAAGATCGTCTTTGGCAATCATCACGGCACTGAAGAATTGGTTCTTAAATGCCACCCAATCGATAACATCTTCTATCTTCTTATCAACCTTTTCACTCGTTTCGCTAAGATTGTCTGTTCCGCCATCGGTCAAGTGATATGTCAAAGACGAATGCTGGTTCTCAAATGTAAAACCTTTTTCCTGCTGGCGGCATCTATCCGTCCATTCAATATCAATCTTGTCATAGTTCGGTGCAAACATACCACTCAAACCATTGGCTTTCATCGAGAAATGAAGCATATAATCCTTACCAAGTTTATAATCCATCACCAACGACTTGCCATTTCCGGCGTCAGCGGTCATTGTTACAGTTGAGTCAGTAACATTTGAAGGTATGAAATATAAATCGGTAGTTATTATGTTTGTCTCTTTTCCAGCCAACATAAACTTAAGAGACTGATTTTGAGAGTCAAACAAAGTTAAGTCCTTACGGCCTTCGTTGTCCTTGAATCCCTTTATTACAGCTTTTTCAACGACACCTCCTTTTGTATTTAACGTAAGCTCAAGCTTTGAATTCTTCAAGACAACGTTTTGAGCCTTGCCGTTCAATGCCTTGTAAAAAGTTTTTGTCGTATCTTGGTTTGCCAGAGCAGCATTAGCTTGAGCTGTTTGCTTCTCGGTTTCCAACTGTTGCTCGGCCTTCTGCTTAGCTATTGCTGTTATAGAGTCTTGTTTCCTTTGTTGTGCAATTTCCTCTTCTGAAGGTTTTGTGTACCAACTGAAACCTATCAACAGTGCAGCTATCAGAACAAAACCAATAATTGTATTTTTATCCATTTTCTAAAATGTATGAATATTATTTATTACTTATTTTTATTGTTTTTGTTCTCAATAGCAGTCTTAACAAAATCAAGGAACAATGGATGCGGATGAAGTACTGTACTTGAATACTCAGGATGGAACTGCGTACCGATATACCACTTTAAGCCCGGAATCTCCACGATCTCGACCAAATCGCTTTCAGGATTACGTCCAACGCATTTCATACCTGCACGTTCGTATTCTTGTTCAAAATCATTATTGAACTCATAACGATGACGGTGGCGTTCCTGTATATGTTCTGAATTATATATATTGAAGACACGCGATCCCTGTTTCAACACGCACTCATAAGCTCCGAGACGCATTGTACCGCCCATGTTTGTTATGTTTTTCTGGTCTTCCATTATGTCGATTACATTATAAGATGTCTTCTCGTCCATCTCCCTACTGTTAGCATCTTCATAACCAAGGACATTACGACCGAATTCGATAACCATCATTTGCATACCAAGGCAAATACCAAACGTCGGAATGTCATGGGTACGCGTGTAATGCGCAGCAACAATCTTGCCCTCTATGCCACGTTGTCCGAATCCGGGACAAATAACAATGCCATCCATTCCGGCGAGCTTTTCTGCAACATTCTGCTCGTTCAGCTTCTCGCTATTTATGAATGTAGCCTTAACCTTATAGTCATTATATGTGCCGGCCTGTGACAGACTTTCGAGAATACTCTTATACGCATCCTGAAGGTCATACTTTCCAACAAGACCAATATTAACAATCTCTGTTGCCTTATGCCTACGCTCGAGGAAAGAGCGCCATGGTCCAAGCGACGGAGTCTCGCCAATCGGCTCTCCCATCTTTTTCAGAATAGTCTCATCAAGCTTTTGTTCCAGCATACGAACAGGAACTTCGTAAATTGTAGGCATGTCGACGCTTTGTACGACTGCGTCAAAGTCAACATTACAGAAGTTTGCGACTTTCTTTCGTATGTTGTCATTAAGCGGACATTCGGTTCTAAGCACAAGTATGTCGGGCTGTATTCCAACACTCTGCAACTCTTTTACCGAGTGCTGCGTCGGCTTCGTCTTGAATTCTTTTGCCGCATTTAAATAAGGGATATAGGTAAGATGAACGCAAAGAGCCCTTTTACCAAGTTCCCATTTCAGCTGTCGTATGCTCTCGAGGAACGGTTGGCTCTCTATGTCGCCGACTGTTCCACCAATTTCAGTTATCACGAAATCATAGTTGTTCTTCTTACCAAGCAGCATCACGTTGCGCTTTATCTCGTCTGTGATGTGCGGAATTACTTGTATAGTCTTTCCCAAATAATCGCCACGGCGCTCCTTATCTATAACGGCCTTGTATATACGACCAGTAGTAAGATTATTTGCCTTGGTTGTCTGAATACCGGTGAAGCGTTCGTAATGTCCCAGATCCAGGTCTGCTTCGTGTCCGTCCACAGTCACGTAGCATTCGCCGTGCTCATACGGGTTCAACGTACCTGGGTCGATGTTAATATACGGGTCAAACTTTTGGATTGTAATGTTGTAGCCTCGGGCTTGAAGAAGTTTGCCGATTGATGACGATATGATTCCTTTACCAAGTGAGGAAGCCACACCACCTGTGACGAAGATGTACTTTGTTTCTGCCACTGTTATAATATTTTGATTATTAAATGCAAATAATAAATATGACGTGCAAAATTAAGAAAAAATGCTGATACGCCAAAATTATAATCTCTTTATTAGTGAAAAAACGACAACACAGATAATTATAAATCTCCCAACAAAAATACTCTGACACTGATTCAGCTTGTATACTAAGATTAAACATTTGTCTCAAACGAACAAAAAAGACAAGCCGGTACGTAAACAATAATACTACAATAGGTCAAATAACGACTACTGTGACAAACGAATAATACAAAATGCCAAACATGCATCAAATTTAATTTTACAGACCGATTAATTTATAAAAATAATGTTAACTTTGCAGCGTAAACATACAATCCTAATGAAAATGAGACTGAAACTCTTTACATCAATAATATTATTATGGTGTACATTTGCCGCTTATGGGCAAAAACGGCCGCACATACGGCACAATCATAAACGCACAAATGTGGACACTGCAATCACTCAAGCATATATGGATTCGCTTAAGACATTCAAGGCGAAAACAGACTCCATATTCCGGATAAATGAATCTTTGGATACATTTCCCGAAAACGACCCGCGCTATTTCAAACTTTTCGCACCACTTACATTTTATTATTCTGTGGCAAAATGCCGCATGGTACTTGACAAGGAAAGGCCCGATGATATCGACGCGGCGATAGACAAGGCTTTAATGACTGCATATCTGCGCCATCCCGAATATGTAGTCTCGACAGAAGACGAAATACGTAAAGCAGGTTCGTTGCATGAAGAGATAACAAAACCGCTTCGGCATAAAGTCGAATACGTCACGAAGAACGACCTGGCACATGAAAAAGCCCCTGAAGTACCATTTAAAATCATTGTGGAGAAGCCGAACTTCTGGACATTCGGCGGAGACTATTATTTACAATTCCTGCAAAATTTCGTCTCGGATAATTGGTACAAGGGAGGAGAGAGCAATTACTCAATGCTTGCCAGTGCTACGCTAATGGCAAACTATAACAACAAACAAAAAATTAAATTTGAAAACAAGCTTGAACTTAAGCTTGGATTCCAGACATCGCGCGGCGACACACTACACTCCTTCAAGACATCAGAAGACCTTATACGATACACCGGAAAGCTCGGGCTGCAGGCCACTAAAAACTGGTACTACACATTACAACTCGTTGCTAATACACAATTCATGCGTGGCTACAAGAGTAATGATGCATTTGTTTATTCCGACTTGCTGTCACCACTGAACATGAACTTCTCGCTCGGTATGAGCTATAACGTCAACGCATTCAACGGAAAACTTACAGGGTCTGCGCAAATGGCTCCGTTTGCATATAACTTCAAGTACGTAGGGCGCAAGGCGCTAGCCACGCAATACGGACTAAAGGAGGGGCGACACACGCTAAATGACTTCGGTTCAGAGTTCACATTCGACCTCACGTGGGTTTTCTCCGAGCTTATAAAATGGAAGACAAGGCTTTATGGATATACAACATATAAAAGAACAGAGCTTGAATGGGAAAACACAATAACCTTCCAGTTCAACAAGTACATATCATCCAACCTCTTCATCTACCCAAGATTCGATGACGGAACGTCAAACCGCAACAACGACCTAGGATACTGGCAGTTTAAGGAATACATGTCGATAGGCTTCGCATATTCCTTTTAAGGAATAAAAATAAGATCGGGAATTAAGGATATGTGTAATAAAACAGAAATATGAAACTATATACGCAATATTCTTAATTCCCGAATCCAAGTAGAATACACTATTTTGCTTCTTCCATCGTACCTTCGATATAAAGGCGCGTCATCTCGGGTTTACCGTTTGTTCTAACAGTTATCGTCTTTTTGAAATGACCCGGAAAACGCCCCTTGCCATTATAAGTCACGCTGAGGGTTCCTTTTTGACCTGGCGCAACAGGTTTTTTCGTATATTGGGGCACCGTGCATCCACAACTTGCTACCGCTTGGTTTATGATTAGCGGAGCATCTCCTACGTTAGTAAACGTGAACGTACATTTCTGCACGGGATTACTTTCTGAGAAATTACCAAAATCGTAAGTTAGTTTGTCAAACTTTATTTGCGCCTGCTTCTGTGCCGACACATAGCATACAGACAGCATGAGCATTAACGACATCAATAAAAATTTTTTCATATTTGTTTTCCTTATTTTATGTTTTTGAAGACAAAATTAATCTATTATTCATTACATGAATGCGAATCACATCTAATTTTGCATTAATTTTACTATTTTTGTTTTTATTTTTTACTGACACACTAAGTTCACAGTGTTACAAGCTATAATGCAAATGTAAAAACATAACAAATCCAACTAAATCCAACAGACGACATTTTACATCGCAAAAGGACACCTATTGGCTCACAAAAGGTCACCTTTCATAAGATAACAGGCAACCTTTTGCAAACACATAATTAGACATTACCACAAAGCCATATCAAAAGATTAGTCAGACCATGGTATATATCTGACAATCAATGAATAAACCGCTCACCGGCCATATCTGCATACCATAATCAGGAAGGCTGCATCTTTACACAATACGCAACGGCAAGCATGCAACCATCCTAACCTCATAATATCAGTTTGAACCTATATACAAGAATACCATTCCGAGCAAGACCAACAACAAGTCAACGATCTTGCTTTTGAGATTCTTTTCATGCAACAGGACCGCTCCGAACAAAAATGAAACAATAACGCTGCCACGACGAATCATCGACACAACGCTTATCATTGCACCGGGAACGCTAAGGGCATAAAAATAGACAAAATCAGCGGCACTAAGAAATATGCTTATAAAGATTATGCACCAATCCCAGCGGAACGGGGTTGTATGCTTGTGTTTAGGATACCATAACAAAAGCAACATCACACCCATCATAAAACACTGGTAAATATTATACCAACTCTGCACGGCCATGCGGTCCAGTCCTACTCCACCGTGGCTTGGAGGAGCCATAAGATATTTGTCATAAAGGCCGCTGACTGCACCGAGCAGCGCTGCCGCCACAACAAAATATATCCAGCGGTCATGTTTAAAGTCGATACCTTCCTTTTTGCCACTACGGCTCAACATAAAGAACGATGCTACCGCCAACGCCACACCTATCCACTGGTAAAGATTCAGACGTTCACCGAATACCACAAATGCGCCTACAAGTACCATTACTGGACGAGTTGCGTTTATAGGCCCGACTATAGTTAACGGCAAATGCTTCATTCCAAAATAGCCGAAAATCCAAGACGACAGCACAATAACACTTTTCAATAAAATGTACTTGTGCATTTCCCAACCGCCACTGCCGACATAGAAGATTGTCCCGTCTAATGTGCTTGACGTTGCAGACAAGACAATAAACGGCAAGAATATCAATGATGAAAACAATGTATTCAAAAACAATACCGGAATTACGGCGTTAGCATCAAGCGATTTTTTTTTGAACGAATCATAAAAACCTAACAGCGCAGCCGACAAAAAAGCCAATAGTAACCACATGAAATTAAAACAAGTTTATTATCAGTCTTATTATTTATAACAAAGACAAGCTGGCAGTCAAACCACATAAGCCAGTGGCAAACTACAAGTCAGCCTGCAATCAAGCTATCCTTTATGCCAATCTTGTAATCAATATTCTATCCTCTCAAGAAACAATGCGTTCCCAGGCATGCTCTCGCCCGCCCCCGAACGTTTTTTACCTTCAATTATACTTCTGAATCCTGCAACATCAATGCGCCCACGCCCGACATCAACCAAAGAACCGACGACCGCACGCACCATATTACGCAGGAACCGATTGGCTGTTATCACAAAATGCCAATGCCCACAACCATCGTCAACCCAACGTGCCTCAGTAACATCACACAACGTCGTTTTCACATCTGAATTGCTTTTACAGAATGCAGCAAAGTCATCATAAAGCAAAAGCAACGCAGCGGCCTCGTTCATCTTTACAAAATCAAGATTATAAAACAACTCGCATGAATATGCCCTGCAGAAAGGGTCCTTGCGTAAATGGACATAATAATGGTACGTCCTAGACTTTGCACTGAACCGTGCATGCATGTCACTACCTACCCGGACAAGCTTTTCAGCCGAGATATCCTTGGGCAACAGCCTGTTGAGCTTATACACAATCTGTACGCAATCCAGCTCCACATCCGTGTCAAAATGCGCAACCATCATCCTCGCATGCACACCTGTATCAGTACGCCCGGCACCTACCACCTGCACATTTTCACGCAGCAACGTAGATAAAGCATTCTGCAACACTTCCTGTACAGTATGCGAATTAGGTTGTATCTGCCAACCATGATACGCCGTACCATCATATTTGAAATAAAGAAAATATCTCTGCGCCATAATGCGAAAAACGTATTTGCGGGTGCAAAAGTACAAAATATATCTGTACAAGCATGTTTTTGCCACACAAATAATTTAAGCACATAGCAGAAGTTTCCTACAATACACCATTTATGCTAACGCCAAATCAACTCAGTTAAAATTTTACAGAAAAACACACTGAAAAAAACAGTAATATGAAAAAAAACGTTTAATTTTGTCGCCAAATATATAAATAAGCACAAATAACTTATGCAATAAGGAATGGTATGAGCACGTAAAGTGCATAGTATTACCGAATATTTTGTGCATCAGTAATGCACAATTATAGTGATTAACCCATTCTAACATCAATAATAGGCCAGGAAAGAACCATTGTAAAATTGAAAAAGCAATCAGAACATCATGATATACCATCTGCTTCGTTTTTTTCTAAAGTTACTGTCATACATTCCTTTCCGTATGCTGTACATACTCTCCGACTGTTTGTTTTATTTTTTATATTACATCGCCCGATACCGCCGGAAGATTGTACGGCAAAACCTTACAGAATCATTTCCGGAAAAAAGTTTAACGGAAATAAAGCATGTCGAGAAAGAGTTCTACCACTTCTTCATGGATATGATTCTCGAAAGTTGCAAGTTGGCATCAATATCACCAGAAGAAATAATGAAAAGGATGAAATTCACGCATGTTGAAGACGTAAACTCACTGATAAGACAAGGTGTATCAGTATCAATATATCTAGGACACTACGGAAACTGGGAATGGGTGTCATCCATGCCGCTATGGCTTGAGAATGGAGTAACAAGTGCGCAAATATACCATAAACTGCGCAACAAAAACATGGAACGCCTGATGATGCACATACGCGAGCGCATGGGAGCCGTATGCGTAGACATGCACAAAACGGCAAGATACGCCACGAAACTGGCTGACGAAAAAAAAGTATGCGTTATCGGATTCATCGCGGACCAATCACCAAGAAAAAGGGAATCACGCCATTTCTTGCATTTCCTTAACCACATGACACCCGTATTGACTGGAACCGAAAAAATTACAAAGCATTATGGGTTTGAAGCCTTTTACCTCAATGTAAAGAGAATAAAGAGAGGATATTATGAAGCTGATTTTTCAAGACTGCATGACAATTCTCGCTCACTTCCCGATTATGAATTGACGGCGCTATATTTCCAGCAATTGGAAAAAACAATCCAAAGGCAGCCGGAATTATACTTATGGACACACAACCGTTTTAAACATGCAGAAAAAACAAATGCATGAATTCAAAAAAGGCACAAAGAAATGTAATCAAAGAAGCTCACACTACTATGGATATAGATTTTGTTATTACATGGGTTAACATGAATGATCCGAAATGGCAGGCGGAATTCGCGAAATACTCCGGCAACAAAGACAACACAAAAAACGGAGTCTCTGAAGCCCGCTTTCGCGATTACGGATTTCTGAAATATTGGTTCCGCGGAGTGGAAAAATTCGCCCCATGGGTACGTAAAATACATTTCGTAACAAGCGGGCAACAGCCTGAGTGGCTTGACATAAACAACCCTAAAATTAACCTTGTAAACCATAAGGACTATATACCCGAGCAATTCCTACCGACTTATAATTCGGTAGTCATCGAACGTTATCTGCACAGGATTCCTGATTTAGCGGAACATTTCGTCTATTTCAATGACGACTTCTACATCATTAACAACATAAGTACTGAGCGTTTCTTCAAAGGCGGATTGCCATGCGACATAGCAACATTCCTGTACAACCCGTCATGGTCACAATGGTATAAGAGAATAAAGAACAACCTGAAAATAATCAACCGTTATTTCGACAAGAAAGAAGTGATGAGCCGTTTCCATGACAAATGGTTCGACAAAAGTTACGGCTCGAGAGCACGCTGGAATTATATACTCAAGCCATATGGCAAATTCATTACTTTAAGGACACCGCACAATGCGCAGCCTTATCTGAAAAGGACCTTCGAAGAAGTGTGGGCTGTTGCTGAAAAAGAACTTACAGAGACATCCGTAAACAGGTTCCGTGCTTTAAGTGACTATACTCCTGAATTGTTCCGTACATGGCAAATATGCAGGGGAAATTTCGAGCCATACAATACGTACAACGACACCAAGATGTTTCCCCTCATGATTCGGCACAAGCAAGCAATAAAAGCCATTTACGAACAGTCATACTCCTTGATTTGCCTGAATGACAACGTACATATTCGAAACTACGAACAGGTAATGGAGAACATTAAGAATGCCTTTGAATACATTCTTCCAGACAAATCAAGCTTCGAATGTTAATTTAACTACATATTATAAATCTATTAATATCTGTATGTTATGAATAAAGTCTTTGCTGAAATTATTGCCGGAATAATTCCGCATAAAATGACAAGGAACAGATGGCGTGGAATTCTGCGCTACGGGCTTATCAACGCAGCAAAACTGAAATTCAGATTGAAGCATGACAAAACACAGCCGAAATATTACCTTGCGGTATGTGCAATAGCAAAAAACGAAGGACCCTATTTCAAGGAATGGGTTGACTGGCACCACGAACAAGGCGTAGACAAATTTTACATTTACGATAACGAAAGTACAGATTGTACGAAAGAAGTACTGAAGCCTTATATTGAATCGGGACTGGTAGAATATATATATTATCCTGGATACAGACGACAACTGGCCGCATACGACGATTGTCTGGAAAGACACCGCTTTGACTCACGTTGGATTGCCTTCATTGATTTGGATGAATTCATTGTTCCTGTAAAAGATCATAACATACCAGAATTCCTACATAGGTTTGAAAGTTTCCCTGCTGTAGAAATAAACTGGCTTATTTATGGCAGCGGCGGAGCAAAAAAGAAAGTTCAAGGAACGATGATGGAAAGATTCAAGCATCATGCGACTCCAAGCCATTACCTTAACCGACACGTTAAGAGTATCGTCAACCCTAAACGGGTATTCTCTATGATCGGCTGTCACGAAGTAGCGAGAATATCAGGCTACGCCGCCGACTCGCACGGCAACCCGATCAAGAAACATTTCCGTGAACGTGAGCCTCAACAAGACGTCATACGCATAAACCACTACGCTGTAAGGTCATACGAGGAATTTCTAGAAAAACAAGCCCGTGGCAGAGCGAGCGGAACGCAAAAGACGGTGAGGTCGGAATATTTCGACAAGTACGACCTCAATGACATCGAAGAAGCCTGAAAAACGTTATTTCTCGTACTGCGACTTCTCAGGGAAACGCTTGTCAAGAAAAGCAGCAGCCCTTTTCCGGTCGCAGTCCTTGGCGTACTGCGAATCATTCATGCAGAACAGTATTGGGTTGTACCTTTCCAATTTGCCATAATGGCTTTCATTCTGTATATGAAGCCTGAACGATGTCCTTTGAGTTACGTAATGCAGATGGGCCCGTTTTTCAGCTAGAGCCACATAAGAATAAATATTCCTTTGTATATCGTTTTCACTACGCACGTGGTTAGGCAAAGTTGTTCGGATTTCATCTTCAAAGACTTTTGCTGCATGTTCGTAATCACTTCTCAGGTAGGCATCAATATTGTGATGCGTCTTTCCCCCATAGTATTTACCATATTTTTTTTCTACCAACTCGGCCGAGTTGCGTATGGTTTGCACATAATTGCTCAACCGTTTCCCCTGTACCTTTTCCTTAAACAACAGTGTCCATTTCCTGAAAGGCCTACGGTTGAACCTGACTATTGGCAGACCGTCCTTACCGAAGAAAGTCTCTGGCGTAACAGGCTTGTTAATAAACATGTCGTCATTGGCATAGATGAAATGCTCCGCGAGCCCGGGTATCCTGTATAGAAAATGTTCTATCACGGCAGAATTGAAACACGGCAGACAAACATCCGGCATTATTTCCTTATGGTCAACAATCCTCACCTTAGGATTCGCAGTATCCAACCACACTGGTACCTGATTGTCTGTTACAATGAATATCCGCCTTAACCAAGGTGCATACTTTTCTATTGAACGCAAACTGTATTTCAGTTCGTCGTTGTCAGCATAACGGCCATCACAGTTGACGGCTGACTTTTCTTCTGTCTTACCTATACAAGCATTACGTTTAGCCAGCCATTGGGGGTCGTTCCCATTTACCCAAAGATATACTAAATCTATGTCCATTTTACCAATCGTACAGCCACCGGCTTTTTTAATTATATTTATTTCTCGAACTCAGACTTATCAGGAAATCTTCTTTCAAGATATTCTTTCGCCGTCTTCCTGTCTGCGTCCTTGGCGTATTCGGAATCGTTCATACAAAAAAACATTGGACGGAATTTCTCCAATCTTCTATAATGCCGTTCCTTTTGTATCTCAACATGCATCGACTCTTTTCTTGTCACGTACCGCAGCTTCCCATGTTTCTCGGCAAGAGCCATGTAATAAAACACGCTTCGGTGGACATCGTTGTCACTACGCATGTGATTTCGGTTGTTTGCCTTGAACTCATCACGCATGATAACTTCTACAATCCTCTGAATATCACTTTTCAGGTATCCATCAATATTATGATGAGGCATTCCCGAATAATATACTCCATACATATTTTCAACCAACAGTGAGGAACGGGCAATCATCCTACTATAATTCTTCAACGGTTTCTTGCGTACATTTTCACGCCAATACCACCTGAATTTCCTAAAAGGCTTACGCGTAAGCCTGATAATAGGATACCCGTCTGACGTAAAGAAATCATCAACTGCGACCTCTTTGTTTAAATACATGTCATCATTAGAAAACAAGAAATGCTCTGAAAGTCCAGGAATCTTATATAAGAAATGCTCTATCAGGCTTGAGTTGAAACAAGGCAGGCTTTCAGCAGGCATTATCTCCTTGTGGTCAACAATCCTTATTTTCGGATTCGACGTGTCTAGCCACGCAGGCACTTGGTTGTCAGTAACAATAAATATCTTCCTTATCCATGGAGCATACATCTCTACTGAACGCAGACTGTATTTCAGCTCGTCATTGTTGGCATAACGCCCCTTGCAATTTATAGGTGAACTTTCTTCGGTTTTACCAATCAAAGCATTATGCTTTGCCTGCCATACAGGATCATTGCCGTCCACCCACAAGTATACCAAATCAACATCCATAATATCCTTATTATTCATCATCCTTAATTCTTTCACCTATTAGCGGATACTTTTCAATTATTGCCTTCAACGCTGCCGCATTACGGTCGGTACCCAACTTGAAGTTAGTAGTTTTCAACGACAGTTCACGTGGTTTGTGCAAGCCCTTGGGCTTGTTGTATCCAAAAGGCACTGGCACTATTGGAACACCGTTGGCCACAGCCGCTGCCCAAAACCATATATCGTCTGTCGTCGGGGCTATCTTTGTGAACAGTTCCACGTCAATCATGTCTGCCTTCAATGAATGCGGCGGATACAACACGCCACCTACGCCTGTTTGTATATTCTTAAAACCTGAATGGATTCGTTTGAACACAAAGCTGTACCATCTGTACTTGCTCCACTTGCGATATGGCTTGCCAGGCTTAATGCGTTTTGCTCGATGAGCCAATACCGCACGCGGCATCTGCTCGTGCAGTCGAAGCAGTTCACGCAACATGTGCCTATGGTAAGCCACATCGTCGTCGACCGTCACCACCACGGCATCTGGGAAGTCGGCCAATGCCGGTATAAGCTTGCGGTACGACCGTATGTCCCTGTCATAATTGCGGATTTCAAATATCTCATTACTGTTCGACAGCTCGATCAGTTCCTGCGGGATGCCTTCCTCGCCAAACTGCGAGAATGTAAGATAAAGCACCACTCTGTCTGGCAATACAGACCCACGCAGCACAGACTTGACTGCCCGCGCCGCATAAGATATGGCCGCGGGAAACGACGTCATCGACACCACAACCATTTGTTCAGCACCGTTCAACTTCATTCTTAATTGTTCATCTAAAATATGACACGCTTTACATGCGTGACAAAGATAATACAAAAAACTGACATACCCCCCATTTACAGGAAAAAATAAGCCCATGCCCCCAATTAAAGGTTTGTTGATATCGAATCAGGCAAAAACTGCCAGAAAAACAGTAAGAAACAAACCAAACAATACTAATAAAACCGGTGAAAACCAAAAGACGGCATTTTGCCGTGCAAAAGGATACCTATCAGGCGCTAAAAGATAACCTTTCATCACGCAAAAGGTAACCTTTCAGAAAACAAACAAAAACCAGCTCGGAATTTGTAAAATTTTTCTCTTTGCACGTATAACGCAAACGCGCCTGAATTGTAACCAAGCCCAATAGCATCTGTAACAAATAAATAATTATTGCAACAAAAATTTGGAGTCTCATCATATTTTATATATTTTTGCAAAATATCAATAAACTTATGCCGCAAGTTTGATATTAAATGTATTATTAAGCCACGACCATGATAAAACGCATAATCAATTTCTACAAAGAAGGCTTTGCAAACATGAAATTAGGCAAGACACTATGGATCGTAGTACTTGTCAAATTAGCCGTGATATTCCTTGTAATAAAGATGTTTTTCATGCCTGACATACTGAACGAGCGGACAAGCAAGGGCAACGAAGCCGATTACGTGTCGACGCAAATAACAGACAGGGCCGGCTTGTAAGTAAGAACCGTTATCACAACACCTGACAACCATTAATTAATAAAGAAATATATGAACGACTTGTTTTTAAGTATAAGTACAGGAACGGTTGACTGGTCTAGGGCACAGTTCGCCCTTACGGCCATTTACCATTGGCTTTTCGTTCCGCTGACATTGGGCCTAGCACTTATCATGGGCATAATGGAGACTTGCTACTACCGCACGGGTAAAGTGTTCTGGAAAGACACTGCACGCTTCTGGCAGAAGCTGTTCGGCATAAACTTCGCAATGGGTGTGGCCACAGGCATAATCCTAGAGTTCGAGTTTGGCACCAACTGGAGCAACTACTCATGGCTAGTGGGCGATATATTCGGCGCACCGCTCGCGATAGAAGGAATTGTTGCCTTCTTTCTCGAAGCAACGTTTGTCGGAGTAATGTTTTTCGGTTGGAACAAAGTGTCACGCGGCTTCCACCTGGCGTCGACATGGCTCACGGGGCTTGGTGCCACTATTTCGGCATGGTGGATTCTTGTTGCTAACGCATGGATGCAAAATCCGGTGGGACAGGCATTCAATCCGGACACAATGCGCAACGAAATGACATCATTCGCCGAAGTCGCACTGTCCCCTTTTGCCGTCGACAAGTTTTTCCACACAGTAATATCTGCCTGGATTATCGGTGCAATATTCACAGTAGCCGTAAGCTGTTATCTGCTTTTCAGGAAAAAGCGCAATGACAACGACCGGCAACTTGCCGTCGAAAGCATCAAGATAGCCTCTATTACAGGTTTAGTCGCATCGCTGTTTGCCATACACACAGGCGACAGCTCGGCATACATGGTGGCAAAGTCACAACCCATGAAACTGGCAGCTATGGAAGCGCTATACGACGGAGGACAAGGCGAAGGCCTTACCCTTGTAGCACTAGTCAATCCGTTCAGCCAGCCCGACTACGCCGCAGGTGAAGAGCCTCAAATGAAAATCGCCGTACCTAAAATGCTTTCATTCCTCGCAACAAGAGACTTTAACGGATACGTACCGGGAATCAACGATATAATTAAAGGTGGCTACACCATGCCAGACGGCAGCAAGGCCGTATCTTTGGAAGAAAAGATGGAACGCGGACGCACGGCGATAGCCGCACTGGCCGGTTACCGTGAAGCTAAAGCTAACAACGACGCAGATGCAGCCTCGGCAAACCGCAAAAAGTTGGACGAGAACATGAAATACTTTGGCTACGGATACATAAACAACGCTGAACAGACTGTGCCGTTCATTCCTGTATGCTTTTGGGCCTTCCGCGTAATGGTTGGACTTGGAATGCTGTTCCTGCTTTTCTTCGCCGTTTCCACCTTCTTGTCATATAAGAAAGACATTACATCCATGCGCTGGTACCAAATAGCAGGCATGTCATTATTGCCTTTGGGATACATCGCAAGCGAGGCCGGATGGATAGTAGCCGAATTCGGACGGCAGCCTTGGACTATACAGGACATGCTGCCGACATGGGCAGCCGTGTCTGACATAGAAGCAAGCTCTGTTGTCTTGACATTCTTCATATTCCTGGCACTATTCACCTTGCTGCTTGCCGTGGAAATAAGCATAATGTGCAAAGCAATAAAAAACGGGCCGGAATACACACGAAAAGAACAAATGAAGAATTAAATAAACAAATGATACAACTCCATCAAGAGCTTAATTATTATTTTAGCCAATAAAAAACAAATAACATGACATACGATTTTTTTCAACAATACTGGTGGTTCATAATTTCCCTGCTGGGAGCATTGCTGGTGTTTATGATGTTTGTCCAGGGTGCCAATTCTGTAATGTTCTCATTAAGCACAAACGAAGAAGAACGACGGATGATCATAAACTCAACGGGGCGCAAATGGGAACTTACATTCACCACGCTCGTAACTTTCGGAGGAGCGTTTTTCGCCTCATTTCCATTGTTTTACAGTACAAGCTTCGGTGGTGCTTATTGGGTCTGGATGATTATCCTGTTCACTTTCGTTGTACAAGCCGTCAGTTACGAATTCCAGAACAAACTAGGGAATTTACTTGGTACAAAGACATTCCAGTATTTCCTCGTAATCAACGGCATCGTAGGTCCGCTATTGCTTGGAGTTGCCGTAGCAACATTCTTCAACGGAGCCAACTTCATTATTGAAAAGTCAAATATCTTGGGAAGTCCAAATCCGATAATAAGCAGTTGGGCTAATGCAAGTCACGGGCTCGACGCATTACTTAACGGTTGGAACATCATTTTCGGTCTTGCAGTGTTATTCCTTGCACGCAGCCTGGGCATACTTTATGTAATGAACAATGTCGAGAATGAGAATATCCGCTCTCGTGCATCAGTCAGGTTGGTTGGCACTGTCGTACCGTTTCTCGTGTTCTTCATAGTCACACTTGCACATATTCTCATACAGGACGGTTATGCAACAGATCCGGCATCAGGTGAAATCTACATCGAGCCAAACAAGTACTTCAATAACTTCTTGCAGATGTGGCCTATCGCATTATTGCTTGTTGCAGGTGTTGCATTATTCATTTACGGTTCAGCTAAAACTATTTTCACCAATTATTACAATAACGGAATATGGCCGGCCGGTATAGGCACCGTACTCGTTGTGTTAAGCCTTTTGCTTTGTACAGGTTGGAACAATACAGCATATTATCCGTCAAGCGCCGACATGCAAAGCAGTCTTACAATAGCAAACAGCTGCAGCAGCGAGTTTACGCTTAGAACAATGTCTGTAGTGTCACTTATCGTACCTTTCGTCATTGCATACATCGCATACGTCTGGAGAATAATGGATAAAAAGAAAATAACAAAAGAGGATTTGAAAGAAGAAGCCTATTAATTATTGAAAAAACAAACAGTGGGAAACCATTTTGTGTATTCACAAATTAGGTTTCCCACTGTTCATATTATTTTATTTGAACTATCTTGGTCGGCGCATGCTCCTTATTACGCCTGTTGGTAACGGTGACCACAGCCTGCGCCAAGTTAATAAATGCCTGACCTGTTATGGTATCGGCATTAAGAGCAGCCGGCTTACCGGAATCACCGCTCTCACAAATACTCTGCACGACTGGAATCTGTGCGAGCAATGGCAGATTCATTTCTTTTGCAAGATTCTTACATCCTTCCTTACCAAAAATATAATATTTGTTATTAGGAAGCTCTGCAGGTGTAAACCATGCCATGTTCTCTACAAGACCAAGGATAGGCACATTAACCTTATCGTTCTTATACATGTCAATACCTTTACGGGCATCCGCCAAAGCAACATTCTGCGGCGTACTTACAATTACGGCACCGGTTATAGCCAGTGTCTGCAACAAAGTAAGGTGGATGTCGCTTGTACCAGGAGGCGTATCAAGAACGAAATAGTCAAGCTCTCCCCAATCAGAATCACCGATGAGCTGTTTCAATGCATTCGATGCCATGCCTCCACGCCATAATGTTGCGGTATCAGGATTAACAAAAAAGCCAATGCTCAACAGTTTGACACCATACTTTTCAATAGGCTCTATCAAATCGCGCCCGTCTTTGTTTACAGCATACGGACGGGCATCCTCAACATCAAACATCTTCGGCATTGACGGTCCGAAAATGTCAGCATCAAGCAAACCAACCTTGTAACCGAGACGTGCCAATGAAATAGCAAGATTTGCGGCCACAGTACTCTTACCAACTCCTCCCTTGCCTGAGCTAACAGCTATGACGTTTTTAACTCCCGGCAACATCTTTCCTGGCTCAGGGCGCGGTTTAGACTTGGTTTCAACGTTAATTGCAACTTCTACATCTTTACTTACATGATAATGTATTGCAGCCTCAGCGGCTTTAAGCGTTGACTTGATGAAAGGGTCTGTATCACGAGGAAAAATCAACGAAAACGATACTTTCATACCGTCAATTCGTAGATTGTCTGCAACCATTTCACTTTCAACGAGATTCTTCTTAGTACCTGGATACGTAACCGTAGCCAGAGCATCCATTATTAATTTGGGGTATAATGTCATAATTCTTTTTTTACATGCAAAATACGTAATAAATATGCAAACGAACAAAATTTTGACTGAAAAACCGCCAAAATACGTTATCTGACTACTTTCTTAACGTAAAGTCAAAACGTAATCCCCCTGTAAGATTATTGTCAACAGTTATTGTACCGCCATGTAAAAGTATTGAATTCTTTACTATCGCAAGTCCAAGCCCTGTACCTCCCATTTTGCGGCTGCGTCCTTTATCAACCCTGTAAAACCTCTCAAAAAGACGCGGCAAATGTTCATAAGGAACACCTACACCATTATCGCTAAACGTAAAACTCCAAAAACCGCCTTTAATTGACGCCGATAATGTAATCGTTGTTCCTTCACCGGCATACGCAATGGCATTATCAGTCAGATTCCGGAATACGCTGTAAACCAAAGACTGGTTGCCACGCACTACAACGCCTTGCGGTAAACGATTGTCAAACGTCATCTTACGTTCTGACATCTGCAAGGTCGTATCTTTTATTATGTTGGCTACCATTGCATTAATGTCAACGGTCTCAAAATCTACCATTTCAGGTGCATCGTCAAGACGATTCAAAGTAGAAATATCATGCAGCAACGAGGTCAAACGTTGTGACTGGGCGTAACACCGTTCTAGAAATTGCTGTTTTGTTGTTTCATTTATATTAGGATTCTCCAAAACCGTTTCAAGATAACCCTGAATGCTGGCAACCGGAGTTTTCAACTCATGGGCGATATTCTGTGTCAACTGTCGCTTTAATACATTTTGCTCTTCTTTAGTACGTTTCAACCGTTTGTACATTTTTATTATCCGCTCGGCAATTTCGCCTAGCTCATCACCCGAAAAACCGACAAGATCTTCTGAATCAAGGCTTTCGTTATGATCAGCACGACTGGCAAAAAGACGCAATTTGGCTATATTATCACCAAGACGACTGACAAAACGGTAAAGTATGAATACAAGTATCAGTACAGCAACAAGAGTAAACCACAAATAATGCTGGTCCGCCTTGAGCATCTCAGCCATGCTATTATCGTATGGAAGTGCACTACGAACCACTATATCAAGCTCTGGAACATAAGTAGCCGAATAAAAATACGTCTGTTTCATCGTAGAACTTAGACGGCTAAAATCAAATCCGTTCCCATTGGAAATAGCCTCACGCACTTCCAAACGGTTTTGATGACTATCCATCTTAACATAGTCCTTGTACATGTTGTCATAAACCACACGACCGTCTCGCTTGATAAGGGTAACCCGGAGACCATGTATATGGTGATTTCTAACATACCTGTCCAACGCTTCTTCCGAATAACTGCCTATGTATTCTAGCGTTTCAATCATTCTTGAATTATAATCCTGAAGACGCGAATTGAGCGAATTTATCTTGTATTCGCGTTCGCGTTCGTGCTGAAATATTATAAACGCTGCGGCAAAAACAATGAAAACGGCTAAAACACTGATGTAAAGACGAGTTCCAACAGATGTTTTCAACATAGTAATTATATATTACTTCCACTACAGCCTGAAAAAGACATAACAGGCTAAGTATAAGATTTTATGTATTATGCATCAAAATAATAACCGAATCCCAAACGGGTAACTATACACTTCGAGAACTTGCCAATCTTTTTGCGCAGACGTGTTATATTGACATCTACTGTACGGTCAAGGACAAGCACGTCTTTCGGCCAGATTCGGTCAATCAGTTCTTGACGTGAAAAGACTCTGCCTTTCTCATCAAGCAGCAAATGAAGTATTTCAAACTCTGTTTTGGTGAAAGGCACTTCCTCGCCGTCTATACTGACGGTCTTCTTATCAAGATTCAGTTCTAGCCCTTGATAACTTAACATATTAGCCTGTGGTTCACCGTTTCTTTCTGCAGTTCGACGCAAAACAGCGCGTATCCTTACCAAAACTTCACGGATGGAAAAAGGTTTTGATATGTAATCGTCGGCACCTAAATTGAAACCTGTAACGGTGTCATTCTCTGTGTCGCGGGCTGTAAGGAATACTATGGGAATATCTTTCGTAGCAGGATTAGCCTTCAACTTTTTAGCCATGGCAAATCCTGACATACCACCCATCATAACATCGAGTAACATGAGATCGAAACTTTCAATGTTCATATCTAAGGCATCTTCTGCAGAATTTGCAGTCTCCACTACATAGCCGTCGGTTTCAAGATTGAACTTAAGGATCTCGCACAAATCTTGTTCGTCATCAACAACCAATATTCGATAATTCTTATCCATAAATCAACAGTTTTTTTATTTTCTGCAAAATTACCTACAAATATATTCATACCTGTTACAGCAATATTACAATAAGGTTAAAAGATTCAGTGTGACGGGAAACTTAACGTATTTAAGACAAGTTCACATTCCAATCATCTAAAAGGCTCAAACCATTATTCATCAACTTCCTCTGGCAGTTTTTTCTTTTTTGGATTTGCTTTTGCACCCATGTCAATAAGTTTCCGTGCCGAACCAATAAAGCCACGGTTACCGCTCATTGCTTTCTTTGCATCATCGAACGACTTGCGCACTCCATCAATGTCACTATCCAACCTGTCAAAACGCTCGACAAACAACTGTACTCTGTCTACAAGAGTAGAAGCCATGTCGAACACCTTTTCCTGGTTTTCAGCCTGCCGTTGCTGGGTCCATGCTATTTGCAATAGTCTCAATAAAGAAAATAGATTTTGTTCACCAGTGATAATGACATTTCGCTCGAAAGCATAATTCCAAAGCGAAGCATCCGCCGAAACTGCAAGCTGCATTGCTGCTTCCTGTGGAACAAACATTATTACGAAGTCAAGCGTTGTTCCACCGTCCATTGAATATTTCCCATAATTCTTGGCCGACAGTTCGTCGACATGACGTCGCACACTTTTTACATGTTCTTCAAGATAAGCCTTACGTTCATCATCTGTCCCAGCATTTACGTAATTAATGAATGCCGTAAGCGAAGCTTTAGAATCGATAATAACATCCTTGTGGTCAGGATAATGCAACACTACGTCGGGACGCATCATGTCGTTGGTGTCGTCATTCCTAATCACGTTACCCTTTGAGTCACGCATTGTGTACTGCACGTCGTACTCCACACCTTTCGTAAATCCGAACTTGTCCAGCAAGTCGTTGAGTTTCATCTCGCCGAAATCACCTTGTATCTTCGGCCCTGCCTGCAACGCCCTTGACAGTTTTTCGGCTTCTGCGCCAAGATTAGTCGTAGTGGTATGCATCTGCTTTAACTGTTCGCTCAGCGATGCCGTATTACGGTTGAACGAATCGCGGTTGTCATCCATTGACTTTTTCATTTCAGCCATAACCTCCTTCAAGGGAGCAATTATGGAACTCATTTGGCTACGGTTAGCTGTATCGAGTTCTTCAGAACGTTGTTTCAACAGACGTTCAGTGGTCGTACCCAACTGTTCCTGCACAAGTCTCAAACGCTCGGCAAACTGTTTATCCAACAAAGCCATACGTTCCTCCTTTTCACGTTCGTTCCTGCGGTTTATGTCGTCAAGCCGATCAACGAACTGCCGTTTAGTTTCCTCAAGCTGTCGCTCATGCTCTATTTTCACATCAGCCAACTGTTTGCAAAGCATTTCAGCCTCACGTTGTTTCACCGAAATATCGCTTGACAATGAAGAAATCCTATCGGAATACTCTTTACTCTTCTTCTGGTTTACAATCATCATTACAACGACTGCAACAAGCACACCTGCAATAAAATATAGAACAAACATCATTATAGTTGTTTAAAATCCGTATAATCCTATTCTTTAACATTTATATGGAAGCTCAAACATCAACAGTCTGAGTCTTCGGCCAATTGACAAGATACAGTTTTTCAGTAGCACGTGTAAACGCCGTATACAACCAATGGATGTAGTCAGGTGTAAGCATGTCGTCAGTCATGTAACCCTGGTCAACATAAACATGTGCCCACTGTCCGCCCTGAGCCTTATGGCAAGTCACCGCGTATGCATATTTTACTTGCAAAGCATTGTAATACATGTCTTCACGCACACGTTTCAGGCGGTCTGCCTTCAAAGGTACATCCTGGTAATCCTCCATCACGGCGTTAAACAAATATTCGCTTTGCTGGCGGGTCAATGACGCAGACTCCGACATCAACGTATCGAGCATTAAAGTCAACCGCAACTCATAATTATCGTAATCAGGGAACTGGAGCCACACATCGGCAAAGCGGAATCCATAAATCTCACGCACATTGCGTACCCGTTGCACACAAGCCCTATCGCCGTTGGCAATGAAAAGCGAAGTGCTAAATGTAAAATGTGGAGAGCCGTCATGCCCTGATTGCAAACGTTCGGTTGCACCACCGGCTTGTACACCGCCAGCTTTCCTCATTCCGTCCCTTTCCTTTTCCAACCAATAATAATTGTTTTTCACCACGATAAGCATGTCGCCGGTTGACAACTCGTCCTCACGTCCGAGTACCATGTTGCGTATTCCTGCATTATAGATATTTGCACGCTTGTTGCTTCTGGTAACCACGATGGTCTCGTCCAAACCTACTTCGCCGTAACTGCCGTTGAGTTGTTCTATCAGTTCGCCTCCAGGCACAATCCGTATATCGGCAAAGCCCGAAAACGTAACTTTCGGCAAACCGGTGATTTCGTCATGGGTCATCATCCTCCTTATTACCGTTGCGTTATAAAGAATGCCTGAACCTGCAGCCTGACGCAACACCTCGTTAAGGTCGCACTCATAAACCCTAAGTCCGTAGCCCTCGATATAATCTGGCATAAGTGCGGGTGAGTCGCTCTCCCCTACCGGCGGCAACTGGGCCTTGTCACCTATCAACACCATACGGCAGTTGCAACCACCATAAACAAACCCTACCAAATCGTCAAGCAACCGTCCCGACCCGAAAGTCAATGTCTCTGACACTCCGTAATTTGCAATCATCGACGCTTCGTCGACTATGAACAAAGTGTCACGGGCAAGATTGTCGTTAAGGTTGAACTTGCTGTTATCCCCGGCAAACGATTTCTGCCTGTATATCTTCCTATGGATTGTCAGTGCTAGCTGACCAGCGTTGAGCGAGAACACCTTGGCCGCCCTGCCGGTAGGGGCCAACAAGACGACCTTCTGCCTAAGCCTGACAAGGGTCTTGACTATTGCTGCGGCCAATGTCGTCTTGCCCGTACCAGCCGAGCCACGCAATATCATGACTGAACGTTCACTCCCATCCATCATGAAACGGCAAAACACGTCAATGGCGCTTTCTTGTTCAGCTGTTGGAACCAGCCCCATTGTCTGCCTAATCTGATAAGCCAGTTCGTCGACAATCATCAGTTTTTAGCCTCAAGGTTTGATATTACGGATTATTTGGTGTATTTTTGCAACGCATACAATGCGCAAAGCATCATGCAAACTTACAAAAAATAATCGACTTCCTGCCCATAACGTCGGAAATATGATTAATTTAATCAACGACAAAACAACAGAAGCTGTCTGACCGAACGATGAAAAGAATCAAGAATGACATTGTTTTAGCCATCATTGTGGCGGTACTTGCGATAACCTGCGGTATAAGCATTTACGCCCCGGTAAGGTTTGAGAAACAACAGACCGCACGTGAAAACGCCGTTAAGGAACGACTAGTTAAAATAAGGTATGCCGAAGAAAAGTATAAAAGGGACAATGGTGTCTATACGGACGACTTCGCCGACCTGATTAAGGGAGGATACCTGGCCGACTCGCTGCAATACATTCCGTTTACCGGCAACAAGACTTTCAGTATAGTCACGACCGTGCAGACGGGCAAGTCAGGGCGTCAGATTCCGCTTATGGAGTGCGGGGCAGGATACGATGAATACCTGTCAGGGCTTGACGAGAACAGGATAGCCAACCTTATCGAAGAAGCCAACAATGCCGGGCGGTACCCGGGACTGAAAATCGGAGACATAACAATACCTAACGACAATGCAGGAAACTGGGAATAACATATTAAAGAGGGACGGTTTGCAGGACGGCAAACCGGCAGGCAACTCAGGAAACATGCCGACAGACACGCCAACAGGTGCTGCAGGACAAGCCAACGGCACGTCTGCCGACACAAAGACGGGCGACACCGGAACGGGAAGCATTCTGAGGAGGCCGCGGCTGACAATACGCATAGGGAAACACTCGCTGTCGTTCTCGGCCCTCAACACAGACAACTCGAACAGCATAACCTATGAGCCTTACACCGTGAGGAGCGGCATATCGACGGCTGCCAACCTTAGGGAGGCGTTCAGGGAAATAGACTTGCTGCGCAACGGATGGCAAAGGGCAATGGTGCTGATTGACTCGCCTGTACTGATGATACCGATTGAGGAGTTCAACGAGGCCCATAAGGAGACTCTCTACCGGCACGCCATAACCGGGCATGAGGGCGAGACGGTAATGTCTGTCGTGCTGCCGTCGCTCAACGCCGTTGCCGTTTACTCGATAAACAAGGACCTTAAGCTCGTCATCGACGACCACTTCGGCGACGTACGCTTCACCCACGTATGCGCTCCGGTATGGAACCACCTTTACCGCCGCAGCTTCACCGGGGTGAGGATGAAGCTGTACGCTTACTTCCACGACAAGAAAATCGACGTATTCAGTTTCCAGCAAAACCGTTTCAGGTTTACAAACAGCTTCGACACCAACCTCGCGCCCGACGCCGTATATTTCATACTGAACGTATGGAAGCAGCTTGCGTTCGACAACAAGCGCGACGAGCTGCATCTTGTCGGCGAACTGCCTGACCGCGACACGCTGACACAAGAGCTTAAGTCATTCGTTCAGAACGTGTACGTAATCAACCCGAAGGCTGAGTTCAACCGTGCCCCGATAACGGAGATCAAGAACCTGCCCTACGACCTGCTGACACACTTCATGGGTAACTGACAAATGCAACAATATGCACCGCCAGGCAAAAGTACGACAGCCGGGATGCATCTCACCAATATAAAAGAACCTATCAAGAACATATAACAATGCGCATAATAACCGGCTTATACAAGGGACGCCACTTCGAGATACCTCGCACGTTCAAGGCCAGGCCTACCACCGACTTCGCAAAGGAAAACATATTCAACGTGCTCAACGGCTACATCGACTTCGACGGAGCCGCCGCACTCGACCTCTTCTCTGGCACCGGCAGCATATCGCTCGAGCTGCTGTCGCGCGGATGCGCTTCAGTGGTCAGCGTCGAAGCCGACCGCGACCACCACGCCTTCATCAAGCAGTGCCTTGCCAAACTGGGCACCGACAGGTGCATGGCCTTGCGCGGCGACGTATTCCGCTTCATCAAGAACTGCCGCCAGCAGTTCGACTTCATATTCGCCGACCCGCCATACAGCATTCCCGAGGTGCCACGGCTGCCACGGCTCGTCCTCGAGCGCGACTTGCTCAAGCCCGGCGGCGTATTCGTCTTCGAGCATGGCAAGAACAACTCTTTTACCGACATGCCCGAATTTGTAGAGCACAGGGCTTACGGCAGCGTCAATTTCAGCCTGTTCATGAAGCCGGCCGATGACTCAATTCTGACTGAATGACCTTCTTTGAAGAATAAGACAAGAATCCTTTTCCTTATCAGGAAATATCGAGTTACATATCAAGTGGGAAGAGTTCACTTGAAAAGTATTACAATGCTTCCCGCTGTTATCAAAAGCGCACCAATAATAACACGAAAACTAACTTGTTCTTTTAAAAAGATGAATGAAAGGCAGATTGTCATTACTACGCTTAACTTGTCTATTGGAGCAACACGCGACGCGTCACCCAACTGTAATGCCTTAAAGTAAAACAGCCATGACAAACCAGTAGCGGCTCCAGACAAGATAAGGAATAGCCACGCATGTCGTGGAATATCCTTTACTTCACCCAGATGGTTACCGAAAAAGACGATTCCCCAAGTTATAAGTAAAATGACGAATGTACGTATCGCCGTAGCTAAATCCGAATTGATATCCTTAACTCCGATTTTTGCAAAGATTGCCGTAAGCGAGGCAAAGAACGCTGAAAGTAAAGCATAATATTTCCACATAATAATCCTAATGTTTATACCGTAAACATTTACAATACATCTCCAACACAACAACCGGCCGTTGAGATTACATCAACGGTGAAAACAACCTCACAAGCGACTCCCATAAGCGGTGCGTGAACGATAGCCTGCGGCTGCGCATGTAGTCTTCGTACCTCACACAATTCTCCATGTCCTTCATGAAGACTTCCTTTATGCGCAAGGCCATGCCGCGGTCGTATATGAAGACGTTGCTCTCGAAATTGTTGTCGAAGCTGCGGAAATCAATGTTTGTAGAGCCGCAGGTCGACAGCGAATCGTCGCTTACGAGCAGCTTGGAATGGTTGAAGCCTGACGAGTAAAGATACACCTCGACACCCGAATCAACCGCCTCCCTGACATAAGAGCGGCTTGCCCACTCCACCAGCTTGGCATCACAGTGCAGCGGCACCATCAGCCTCACGTCAACGCCTGCAAGGGCGGCGGTGCGCATGGCGAACATCACGGGCTCGGTCGGCAGGAAGTATGGCGTCTCCATGTAGACGTAACGCTTGGCCTGGAGCAATATGCGCACATAGCCCTGCATCATCTCAGGCCACTGGCTTACGGGGCTGCTGGTCACTACCTGCATTATGCAGCCGTTGGTTACGCCGCCGCCCGGCTGGGCGGGATAGTAGCAGCGGTTGGAGATGAGCGTGCGGTCAACAAAATACCAGTCAACAAGGAAAGCACGCTGTATGCCGTATACCGCGCCGCCGCTTATGCGCAGATGGGTGTCGCGCCATGCCGAGCCCTTGGTGCCCCTTATGTAGCGCATGGCTATGTTCATGCCGCCTATGTAGCCCGTCTTGCCGTCTATGACGCACAGCTTGCGGTGGTTGCGGTAGTTCACCTTGCCCGTAAATGCGGGGAACTTGACCGGCATGAAGGCGTGCACGTCGACGCCCGCCGAGCGCATGCGCTCGAAGAACGAGCCGGGCACGTTCCAGCATCCCACATCGTCGTAGATGAAGCGCACCTCGACGCCCGCCCGTGCCTTGTCGGCAAGGGCGTCGGCCACGAGGCGGCCCAGCGGGTCGTCGCATATTATGTAGGTCTCCAGGTGTATGTGGTGCGTGGCGGCGCCTATGTCCCTCAGCAGCGAGCTGAAGAAGCCGTAGCCGTCGGTGTATATGCGCGCCTCGTTGTTCTTGAACGGCAGCGCCCAGTTCTGGCTTGCAAAGAGCTTTATTAGCGCTTCGTGCTCTTCAGGCAGCACGAGGTCCTGCTGCTCGGCAAACTCCAGCATCGACCGCTTCGTCAGCTGGTCCATGCTCTGCTCGCTGATGTACCTCTCCCTGCGGGTGTTACGCCCGAAGAAGAAGTACAGCACGAAGCCCACCACCGGCACGAATATAAGCACCAGCACCCACGCCATGGTCTTGGCCGGCTGCCGGTTGTCCATCAGCACTGTCACCATCGTGGCCAGCACCACACAGACGTATACGATGAATATTATCCAATGAAAGTATATCATAGCTATCAGCCCACGTTGCCCAACACAGTCCTTCCCCTTGCATGCACGCCCGGCCCGCGGCCGCTCAGCGCGCCGGCGATATTATGTCGTTGCCCAGCTCCTTGGCTATGGCGTTGCGTATGGCCTGCAGGTCCTTGTACTCGGCCATAAGCTGCGCCGTCCTCTCCATGTCGCCCGCCGCCGTGCTTATACCGCGCCTCACCTCGTCCATGCGCCGGCTGACGTATTCCATGCGGAAATCCAGCACAAGGTGCTCAGCCTGGTTGCGCAGCGAGTCGTCGTCGCGCCTCACCTGCAGGCTGCGGCTCAGCTTGAAGTGGTCTATGGCCATCTCCGTCGCAGTGCGGCTTACCTCCACGTCCGGGTGGCGGGTGAAGTAGCTCTCGGCGTTGAAGCCCTCGTCGCCGCTGTGCTCCACGGCCTCGGCCAGCATGCGGTTGTACAGATCGTTGCCGAACTTCAGCCCGTCGGCGCCCAGGTCGTAGCTTACATACTGCGCCACGTTCAGGTCCACCGTGCCGCCGTCGTCGGTCTCCACACCCCTGTACACCACCTCGTGCCCGTGGCGCACCACCAGCTGCATCAGCATGTACTCCACGCCCGGCGCCGCCTTAACGCCCGGCAGGGGCGCCAGCGCCCCCATGCCCGCCCCGGCGGGCGTCGCGGCCTCGTCAGCCCCCGCCCCGGCGGCGCCGTGCGCCCGGCGCCGCTCCTCCTTGCGCTGCTCGTCAATGCCGCTGCGTATATACTTGTTTACCGTATCTACAAGCACCGCCTCGCTTACGCCCAGGCGGTGCGAGCACTCGGCCACGTACGCCGCCCTTGTTATCTGGTCGTCTATCACCGACACGCTCTTCACTATGCTGCTTATCGCCTGCGAGCGCTCCACGGGGTCGGTCACCCCCTTGAGCAGCAGGTTGGTCTTGAACTCTATGAAGTCAGCCTGGTTGGCCTCTATATACTCGCGGAACTCCTGCGCCGTGTGCTTGCGGGCAAAGCTGTCGGGGTCGTCGCCGTCGGGCAGCAGCAGCACCTTCACGTTCATCCCCTCGGCCAGCAGCATGTCAATGCCCCTCATCGAGGCGTGTATGCCCGCCGGGTCGCCGTCGTACAGCACCGTTATGTTGCTCGTAAAGCGGCGTATCAGGCGTATCTGCCCCGTGGTGAGCGACGTGCCCGACGACGCCACCACGTTCTCCACCCCGCACTGGTGCATCGACGTCACGTCAACGTAGCCCTCAACCAGGTAGCAGCGGTCAGCCCGCGTTATGGCCTGCCGCGCCTGGTACAGGCCGTACAGCTCGCCGCCCTTGTGGTATATCTGCGACTCGGGCGAGTTGACATACTTCGCCGCCTTCTTGTCGCTGGTAAGTATGCGCCCGCCGAAGGCCACCACCCGGCCCGTCATCGTGTGCACGGGGAATATCACCCGGCCCGCATACCTGTCCTGCAGCCGCCCGTCGTCCCTGCGGTAGCACAGGCCCGTGTCCACCAGGTACTGCTCCTTGAAGCCCCTGGCCACGGCAGCCCGCGCCAGCGCGTCGCGCACAGGCAGCGCATAGCCCAGCTGGAACTTGCTTATCGTGTCGTCGCGGAAGCCCCGCGAGCGCAGGTACTGCATGCCCACCGACAGCCCGTTACCAGTGTTAATCAGGTTCTCCTGGAAATACCCCAGCGCCCACTCGTTCACAATGAACATGCTCTCGCGCTCGCCCGCCTCGCGCCTCTCGCCGTCGGTCATGCCGCGCTCCTCTATCTCTATGTTGTATTTCCTCGCCAGCCAGCGCAGCGCCTCCGGGTAGGTCATCTGCTCGTGCTCCATTATGAAGCCCACCGCGTTGCCCCCCTTGCCGCACGAGAAGCAGTGGCAGTAGCCCTTGGCCGGCGAGACGACGAACGACGGCGTCTTCTCGTCGTGGAAGGGGCACAGCCCCTTGTAGTTCACCCCCGCCTTGCGCAGCGACACAAACTCTGACACCACGTCCACTATGTCGGCCGCAGCCATTATCCTGTCTATCGTAGCCCTGTCTATCATGCCAGCCCCTAAAAACCTTTACTATACATTAATCTGTTATACACCAAAAACCTCATCCCACACACACGCTAACGGCAGCGCAGCCGGCGCACAACGCCGCGCAGCCGCCTGCCGCATTGCAAATATACTCAATATAGGCGAAAGCCGGCACATGCGCCGCACTATTTATTATAAAAAAATTTCACGGCACAACTCAACTCGAAAGGCTGACACCGTACAAGAACGGCAGCAGGGCAGCTGCTGCGCATATATAAAGAATGTCACGATGTCACGATGTCACGATGTCACGAATATATAAAGCGGCTACCTTCACAGGCAACCGCTTCCCCTAAAAAACCAATAATATTATGAAGAATGAATCAATTATTAAATGCAATCTTGTATCCCGAAGATATGAGTCCGGGCGTCGAGACGTCGTCAGCCCACTTGGCTCCGCATTCCATTGCAACCATTGCCCTGACTATCGCGCACCATGTCTTTTGGTCATGGTCTACGGGCGGCAGCGTTTCCACCTCGTTCAGCATCTTGCCTGTGTATTGCAGGAAGTAGTGCTTTACCGTCACAATGTACATCAGGGTGTTGTTTTCGACTGGTGGTGCAAACCTTTCTATTATCGCCTTCAGGTTGGTCAGCCCGTACTTCGTGTAGTAGGTGTTGAGCAGGCGGAAGGCGGCACGGTAGCCTAACGACGCCGATGTAAACTGGCAGAACTCAGGGTCTTGCTGTTTCTTTTTCAACCCCTGCCATTCAGACCCCCTGCGTATGTTCAGCGGGTTATTGTTCCTTATTCCCCTTGGTATTGCCATTGTCTTTCCTTTCCGTTTTATTGTTCTTGATGTCGAGAATACCGGCTATAAAGTTCAGGATGTAAACCACGACTTGTATTATCTTGCCTGCCTTCATAACCCGATCCTGTTAATTATCAACTCGTTTGAATACCGCGTGGTGTGGTTCTTGTCCTCCCACTCCCTTACGGCGCAGGTCATCTGCACGCAGCAGTTCATGTCGGGCGCAAGGTCGTTGCGCCTTGCCTGTTCGCCTATGAGCTCTCCGTATATTGTGTCAATGCCGTCGGAAAAGACAATGCCGCGGCTTACGAACACTTGCTGTTGCCCCTGGCGGTCTACATATTGCCTTTCAGATACGGGCAGCACTTTTTGAATAGTCATTATTTTTTCCATGATTCGATGTTTGTTAGGTTATACTTTGGTTATCAATTTTTTGAAGCTCTTTTTCTCGGTGCTTTCAATGAGGCCTTTCTGTTTCCAACGGTTCAGGTTCTGGAATAGCGAATTCCTGTTGACCCCGGGGCGCAGCGCGGAAAGGTCGTCGACGGTGAAAGTCTTGGGCAGCGAGTTGTATATAGACGCGAGCAGCATGGGCTGGCGTTTCACGCCTGCCGTCTCGTCGACCCGCCGCTTCTGCTCCTTCATGCGCACTGCGAACTTTTTGTATTGAGAATACAGGCAATAGTCGGCCACGAATTCGGCAAATGCCAGCACGTTTTTATCCATTACAAGGTTTTTACCCTGTTCGTATCTTTCGCGTTGTGCTATGAGCGCGTATGCAATGCCGGCGCGCTCGCCTATTATTGCCGTGCGCTTACGCAGGTCGTCAAGCTCTTCGTCCTCTTCGAGTTCGGCACGCTTGGCTATCCTCTCGCACCAGCGGTACATGGCGTCTGCCAGCTTCTGCGCGTCTATGTGGCCGCGCGTCTGGTCGAGGTAGTACGCGGTGTCCTTGATAAGCTGCTCCTGCGTCTGGTTTATCTTCTTCCTGCCCTTGGCTATCATCTTGTAGTGCGCTGAAGGCATGGCGAAATACATCAGTCGCGTAGGCAGTCCTGAAAGCACGGTGCTTGTCGGTATTAGCTTGTCGAAGGCGTCTTCCGTTCCGCTTATCACGAGGTTCAGGTTTACCTGTATCTCGCCGTTTATTGCCTGGTCGTTGGCGTAGTCCATGCCCCAGTACTCGTTGTGGAACGATTTGCAGTACAGGTCGTTCTTCTCTATCCACGAGCCGCCCTTCTGTGCGCGGAGCGCCGTCGCCAGCTCGGCCTCGCACGAATATACGTGCAGGTGGAGCGAGGGGTCTTGGCTGTCTACCGCGTCGCGCATGCGCAGCGCCAGCATGGTGTTCGAAATCTGTATCGGCGTAATCCTTATGACGGGATGCGGCTTTTCCATCTGCTTCTGCTTGTTCTTGTTCAGCTCCTTGCTGTCGCGGTATTCCTGTTCGGTCTTGCGCCCTGCCTTGTCAGCCATGCGCACCGGCTCCATGATGAGCTTGTCGAGGTTGAGAATGAAACTCTTCCCCGAAGCGGCCGGGCCTATGATGAACGTCATCCCCGACATGCGCGTCTCCGTGCCGTCGAAGTGGGTGAACGTAACCCTGCTCGCCAGCGTGTATATCATTGGCAGCGACGCAAGCAGCGCGCCTATGCGCACGTCTTCGGGCACGCCGGCCATTACGGCGTTGAGCATCGGCGGCATCACGAGCTTGTCGAGCCGTTTGCGGTACTCGGCTTCCATGTCGCGCGTGTCGTCCTTGCCGTCGCCGCCACGTTCTTCGAGGCCGAGGGCTTGCAGCACTTTTGACAGCGCCTTGGGCATGCCGCCGTAGGTCTTCAGCTTGACGGCGCTGGCGCACAACTGCTTCATCTCGGCGTCTGACAGGCCGTAGGAGGGCATCACCCTGGCGAGCGCGGAAGCCGAGTTGTCGACTATGTAGCGCAGGTGGGCCGCCAGCCTGTGCAGCTTCTGGTTGCGTTCGCCCACTACGGGCTCGCCACCCTGCTGCCGCCACCATTCCGCCACAATGCTCTTGTACGTGACACCCTTGAACACGGGTTCGCCGTCATTGTCGACAGGTAGCTCTACATTTACATCCAGTCGAGGGTTTTCGCTATCAGCCCCTCCAGGCGCACCACCGCCGCCTGCAGCGGCACCGCCACTATGCTTGTTACTGCGAACAGCATTATCACAAGTGGCAGAACTGTCGCCGCCACGATAAGTTTTACCATACGTTGCTTCATAATCTTTGTTGTCATAAGTAAATAAATCATCTTCGTGAAACAATATGTAGTCTAAAGGCACTGCGAAGCTGATGCGCGACGCATCCTTGCATGCACCGTCAGGCTGCAAGCCTAATTTACCGGCTATGTACATTTGGTTGTCGGCAAGGTTGCCGCGGGATATGTCAGCCTTGGCCACTACACGCAAGCCAGCGCCGCTGGGCGTTATGTGCACAAGCACGATTTGCAGTTGTTCCAACAGCCCCTCGTTTTTCCATTTGCCATACACTCCGCGCGGATCTTCGATATTGTCGAAGTCAACCATTACGAGGCCGTTCAATATTACGTCACTCTGCCTGCGCCTGCTACCGGTGAAGGTACCTTGGAATATGAATGCCGGCAAACGTTTTTTCAATGCGGACTGCCGGTCATGGTACTTTTTCTTCTCGTCGCTGTCGGTAGCTTGCAGTTCGAGTTTCTTCAAGCGCGAAACCTCGGCGCATGTCTTGAACACAAGGTCACTGATTACGACGTGGGTGAAATCCGCACTTGTGCATTCGAAAACCTCTGAATTTAGATTAGTCTGAAATGAAAACATTCTGTTTTATTATTTTTCCAATTTCTTGATTTTGTCGCGGTTGAGCGTCACCGCCTTGAATACTTCGCTCATCTTGTTGGCAAGCGCCGTCACGTAGTCGCAGTTCTTGCACAGCGGCACGCTGATGAGCACGTTGAGCACACCTTCGACCGTATCCGCCCTGATGCTAACAGGGCCGCGGGCTATCGTCCTGCCCTTCACGGCAACGGCCTTGCCCGTCTTCAGCGGCTTGAGCAGCAGGTTGAACTCTTCCACGAGGTCGGCCTCGGGGTCTTCGCTGCCGGGGGCCGACAGCAGGGTCATCTTCAGCCGGGGCTGTTCGCGGAGCGTCTTCGTCAGCGACGACCCGCCGCGCGTCGTCTTGATGCGCTCGATGCGCGGTCCCGTCTCCTTGCTCGGCGTGAAGTGGAAGTCGCCGGTCTGGCTGAATTCGGCGGTGCCCCTCACGCGCGAGCCCAACAATGTCTTTACCCTCTCTTCCGACAGGTTGAGGTAGCCTGCAAGCTGTCTTACGGCTTCTTCACGTTGCAAAGCATCGTTTGTTGTTGTTTCCTTTTCCATTCTCCTTGCTATTTGGTTAATAATTCCGTGACGTTGTGACTTCGTGACATCGTGACATCCTTGCCGTAAAGGCGGAAAAGTATTTTTATGTGTTATATATATTATATATAATATATATAAAATTAAAACCCTTGTTTTTTTAGGATGTCACGATGTCACTACGTCACGATGTCACGGCGGCAAATGTAAGAAGAAATGTCTGAATAAAAAAAAAAAAACGTTAAGTATATTTAAACCTAACGTTTACTCCCCGTATTCGTCAGCCTGGCATGACGTATATGCCAGCCTGCGTATGTCCTCGTCGGTGGCTCCGGGCTCCACGAGGTCGAAGTCTGCCAGGCCTGCCTCGGGCTGACGCCGTATTTACGGCAAGCAACTTCCATGGCCTGCTCGATGCCGTAGCGGCGCGCCACGGCCACCGCCTCGTCGTAAGTTATGCCGCCCGCGCCGCGGCCGCCGCGGCGGAGCATCCTGCTTATAAACTTGATAATCATAGTGCTTGTGTCGTTGTGGCGGCGGCGGCGCCGGGCGCGTGCAGCACATGCGGCCTTGCCGGCCGGCAAAAGCCGTGTTTGCCTACGGCTCGCCGAGCCTGTACACTATGGCGGCCACCTCGGCCGGGGTGAACGTGCGCCTGCGCCCGTCGTATCCAAGCCGTGCGAGTTCGTCGGCAAGAGGCCGGCAGCGGTCTATCCAAGAATGCAGCCGTTTCCACGCCGACGCTGAAGCCAGGCCGGGGAAATACCGTTGGGCGAGCTCGGTACGTCCGTATGTGCGTATTACGAATTTGTTCATGTATGCAAAAATAATAAAATATATTTACATAGCAGCCTTGTTTGCACATGATTTATACCAATAATGATACATAACGGCACGTAATAGCATGTAACGGCACGCTGACGTGCGCGTGTTTCGTATCTTTGCACTGTAAACTATATGTCTAATTAAAAGCAACGCCTATGACAACATCCAATTCAAGCCTGCCTTACTCCCTTTACCAGGACAAGCGCACCAGCTCGAGATTCAGGGACAAATGGTATGCGCGTGCGCGCCACTTGCGGACTTACTCCTTCGAGCAATTCATACAGCACATAGCCGACCACGGCAGCAATTTCACCCGCGCCGAAGTAGCCGGTGTCATGTACAAGATGCAGGACTGCCTGCTCGAACTTATCCAAGCGGGCAACAAGGTCGATTTCGGCGACCTCGGCACGTTCTACCTGTCCATTTCGTCAAAGCCGGCCGAAACCCTGGAACTCTTCAACGTGGCGGAAAACATCATCGGCGTGAACCTGAAGTTCGCGGCAAGCCGCAAGGCTTCAAACAACCTGACATCGCCGAGCCTGCGTGCAAAGACAAGGTTCGTCAACATCCAGTCGCTGGTTACAGACACCGAGCGTACCCAGTACAACGCCGCGATAGCCGAGCCAGAACCGTAATAAGCCATGACCCGCTTGTCTTTTAACCGCTCGCTCGCAGTAGCCATGCTCGCAGTGGGTACGGGAATGGCATCAGCAGGGTTCGTAGTACCTCCGACTGGCGAAATATCGCCCTCGGTGCTGATGTTTACGGCGCAGGCATTCATCTTCGCCGGTTCGGCAGTAGGAATCGACGTCATGATTGACAGGAAACTTACCAATCTTAAAAAGGACGACAGGCAGTAACATGCCTGCCGTCCCTTTTTATTTTATCATACAACGTAAAAAAATCGTGACATCGTGACATCGTGACATCGTGACATCCTTTGTCCTTGCATCCGTCCTCCTGCCTCCCACCTGTAACGGTAAAAGGCGGGGCGGGGCGTTTTTGTTAATTCTTAACTTTTGATTTTTAAACTTTTAAGGCTTTATTTTCCACATAGCTTATCCGTTTTGCTTATCTTTGCACCCAATTTGCGCCCACAGGGCCCCGCCCGGGGCGCATGTCTTAGTTTTTACACACATATCATTAGTGTCCCGTTAAAATGGGACGAGTTAAACAATTAATCAAAAAGCCCCGG
>ENA-OQQU01000013-OQQU01000013.1-human-gut-metagenome-genome-assembly--contig:-NODE-13-length-114301-cov-9.302610_pt1 | contig 114301 bp, 117 predicted proteins | sample MGYA00243233_ERZ505096 | MGnify/ENA primary metagenome ERZ505096 (study PRJEB26097, sample SAMN02712159) | human gut metagenome | biome: Gut microbiome | host: Homo sapiens | place: Denmark... | reverse complement strand
ACGTCGAAAATACTTGGCGGGTGACTGCCCGGGAAGATAGATAGATGCCGACATAAAGAAGAAAGCACAGTTTCTGTGCTTTCTTTACATATTCCTCCTTAGCTCAGTCGGTAGAGCGCGTGACTGTTAATCACGATGCCGTTGGTTCAAGTCCAACAGGGGGAGCCAACTTTATGTGACCAAAAAGATATTATGCCCGCAAATGGCTTGGCAGAGCCACTTGCGGGCATAAATCTTTTGAAAAACAGGATTCGCGGTCCACAGATATTTTCGACACGAAAGTGGACTTGAACCCTACCACACTAAATTTTCTTGGCTGAATTTGTACAGCTTGCACATAATTTAAATAAAGCACAAATGGGCGCCTGTAATTGCTTTTCTATTTATGAAAAGCGATTTACAGGCGCCTTTTTTTGTTTTCCGACACAATTCGGAAAGGTAAATTGGTCACCAAGCCGTTACGGGCTTGAAATATACATTTGGAGGAATCAATATGAGCAACGAAAACAATCCTGTGAAACCCGACTGCCCGCTGATTGGGGAAAACGGAAACATCTTCAATCTTGTCGGGATAGCAGCACGAACCTTGAAAAGGAACGGTCTTTACGAGCAAGCGTCCGAAATGTCGGAAAAGGTATTCAAGAGTGGCAGCTATGAGGAAGCCCTCAGCATCATCGGCGAGTATGTCAATATAACCTCGGTTGATGAACCCGATGAGGATATTGATTTGAAGATGGGATAACGGAGTATCAAAATGATCAAAGCAACAATTCAGAGCAGCCCATACTGTACAGAGATCACATTCCCTTGCACGGAAACGGAGCTATCGAAAAAACTCGGCGAGCTTGGCATGAATCCGGAGCATCTCGCGCCTATGGCGACAGTAATCAAGATTGAGCCGACCAAGCTGTCAATGCTTGAAGATTGCGAAGTAAGTCTGGACGCGCTGAATTATCTGGGCAAGCGGCTTGACGGGATGGATAAGTTGGAAAGGAAACAGTTCCTTGCCGTGCTGTCATGCGATGAAGCGGAAATCGGTTACGGGTTGAAAAATATCATCAACCTTACCGACAACCTCGCACGTTACACGTTGATAGAGGACACGGACGATCTTGAACGCGTCGGACTGATCCATATGCTCAATGCTCGCGGAGGACTCTCCGAGTCCGAATATACCAATAGTGAGTGGCTCATCGCCGAGGGCACAAAACTGTTGGAATCCGGCAAGGGGATCGACACGGAATACGGAAAGCTATTCATTAACGAGGATGAGAAGCTGCGCGAGGATTTGACGCAGATAAACGATTTAAGTATGTGACGGCGCGAGCCTTAGCATAAAAATTCGCACAGATTGGAGGTGTTACTATGGCGATGAGCAGAGGACGTATCGAGTTCTACAAAGAGCATTATCCGCGCGGAACTCGTGTGAAGCTTGACGGCATGGGCGATGATCCGTGTCCTGTTGAGCCGGGAGCGGTCGGCACCGTGATCGCAGTGGACGATATCGGCACCTTGCACGTAGAATTCGACAACGGGAGATCGCTCGGTATCTGCCCCGAAGTGGACGGTTTCCACAAGATCACGGAACAGATCGAGGCTCAGGAACCGAAAATGTCGATGTAAAAAATCGGTGCGAAAATTTGTAAAGGAGTGATTTTATAGCAATTAAATTTTTCGACTGCTTTTCGGGAATCGGCGGTTTTCGCAGCGGTCTCGAGCAAGCGGGCGGCTTTGAATGTATTGCGTACTGCGAAATAGACAAGTACGCTGTTGCCGCTTACAAAGCCATTTACGACACGGAGGGGGAGATTTATTATAGCGACGTTACAAGAATTGACACAGCAGGAATGCCCGACTTTGACTTGTTCGTCGGCGGGTTCCCTTGTCAAGCCTTTTCTTGCAGTGGCTTCGGACGGGGATTTGCCGACCCTCGAGGCGCTCTTTTCTTTGAACTTGCCCGAATTATCAAAGAAAAGCGACCTGCAGCTTTTCTGCTTGAAAATGTTCCCCGACTCATATCTCATGACAGCTTCAGGACGTTTCAGACCGTCCTCTGTACGCTTTCGGAACTGGGGTATTGTATTGAATGGATGGTGCTTAACAGCGCAGCCTTTGATCTTGCGCAGTCGAGGAACAGGGTGTACATTGTCGGACATCGCCGTCCCGAATGCGCCGGACAAATATTCCCTGTCGAATGCGGCGATTACCAAACTCCTATCCAACTCATCGGCGGTTCGCAATGCTCGAGAGTCTACTCCGCCGAGGGAACTGCCGTGACGCAGTGTGCCGGATCGGGCGGCGGAGGCGGCAAGACGGGTTTGTATTTTTTCGATATGAATCCGAATTTTGACTTTACCGAAAACGCGCGCTGTCTGCTTGCGCGATACGATTCGGGCGTGAGCAACCATAAGGGCGTGAATTCGGGAATATTCGTCGAGGGAGATTTCCCCGGCGCGGTAAGGTTTATCGACAAAAACGGAGTGCTGCGAATCGGCATTCTACGCAAACTTATGCCGATTGAGAGCTGGAGATTACAAGGCTTTGATGACGCTCAGTTCAATAAAGCGGCGGCGCTCGGACTGCGTGACGGGCAGCTCTACAAAATGGCGGGAAATGCGGTTTCCGTACCCGTTATCAAGGCGATAGGCGAAAAAATCCGCGATGTAATTTTTGACGGAGGGAGTGAGATAATTGCCGAACCATATTATGAACCGCCTGCGCTTGGAGGGGGATCAGAACAGAATTGACGAGCTGCTGAAAAGCGTTAAGGGCAAGGACAGCGTTCTGGATTTTAACAGGATTATTCCGATGCCGGAATCGCTGAATATCGAAGCGGGAAGCCGCACGGACAACGGGCTGAAAGCGTATAAGGATTTTGTGTACGTCTACACCTTTGCCGGAATCGAGAAGAAAGACCTGCTGAATATCCCGAAAGAAAAAGAGGAAATTTTCCTCCGAACGCGGCAGGATATCCGACGCGATGAATGGGAGCTCGGTAAGGCGGCGTTCCAAAACGAGCAGAAATACGGCGCGGCGACATGGTACGAGTGGGCGCGTGAGAATTGGGGAACAAAATGGTCGTCTTATAACGCGGAACTCGGCGAAGATAACACGATCATGTTCAACACGGCATGGTCGAGGGCAATGCCCGTGATCCAAAAGCTCGCGGAGAATTTTCCCGACCTTTATTTCGAATACTGCTGGGCTGACGAGGATTTGGGGGTGAACGTCGGAATGGCTGAATTTGAAAACGGAGAAGTCACCTTCGACGAATTCTACAACGCCCATTCCTATGACGCATATGAGCTTGCCGCGGATCTGTGGGATATCGATCTTGCGGAAGAAGGCTTCGTTTTTAATGAGAAAACGCGGTCGTATGATTACTGTCCCGATGAACCTGACGAAAGCCCGAAAATGGAATGAGGTGAGTTTTTGAAACCTATAAACGCTAACGAGGCGGACTACGAGCGATTTGAAATTCTCGGTCATGATGCGCTTTTTACTTGCTTGCGGATTGATCGGAAATCGCTCCCCGAGGGGCTTTACGCATACGACTTGCGCGACTGCGATGATTGTTCCGGTGATCCTTGTCAGCTTAAAAGTCATGTCATGGTAAATCATTGGGGAACAATCATTGTGAAAGAAAAAATTGACGGTGCAGACGAAGGTATCGACCTTGATAAAAATGATTACAATTACCTCGGTGAAAGCATGACGCTTGACGAATTCGCAAATCCCGCTCCGAAGATGGAGCAAACCATGTAACAAATAATTGTGTTCGCCTGTGAAATAGCAGGTGCAGCACAACTCCAAATTGAATAATGCTGATTGTTCACCTTGCTGTTTTGCAGCGCAACGCAAAAAGGAGGTGATGACGACGAATAGCTTTATGAGCTGGATTGGCGGCAAGAAAAGCAGCCGCGACATAATAATTCCGAGATTTCCATTGTACTATGAAAAGTATGTGGAGGTTTTCGGCGGAGGCGGTTGGATACTGTTCGCGAAGCCGCCCGGTAACGATCACGAAATATTCAACGACGCGAATTCAAATATATCTAATTTGTTTTATTGCGTTCGCGAACACAGCGAGGAACTAATCGAAAAGTTGCGGTTTGTGCTTAACTGCCGCGAGGACTTTGATCGCATAAAACACATAATTTCCGAAAAAGCGGAAATCGGCGATGTGCAGCGCGCGGCGCAGTTTTATCAATTGATAAGATATTCTTACGCAAGCGGGTGTGACAGTTTTGGCGGAAAACCGCACAGTATGTGGGGCAACTTTCCGCTTATTGAACAGGCTTCGCGGCGGCTTCAAAAGGTTGTAATTGAAAATAAGGATTTCGAGAAACTCATCTCTGCACAGGACAGCGAGGTGAGCTTTTTTTATTGCGATCCGCCGTATTTCTCGACCGAGGGCTATTACGAAAACGTAGGCTTTACGACCGCTGATCATGAGCGTTTGCGGGATTCGCTGAAAAATATTTCGGGCAAGTTTCTGGTGTCATATAACGACTGCCCCGAAATTCGCGAACTTTATGGAGGCTATGAGATGTATTCATATGAGCGCTTGAACAATATCCGTCAGCGGTTTGACGGCGGGAGTATGTTCGGCGAATTATTGATCGCGAATTACGATTTGAACGAAAGGCTGAATACCAATCAGCAGATTTCACTTTTTGAGATGGAGGATAATTATGGTGACATTTAACAGCAGAATTACGAAGAATGGGAACATTAAAATTTCTGGGCAGCTACGCGACATACTCGCGCTTGTGCCGAACGACCGCGTTACGGTGACAATTGACTGCGACGCTCCCGATGAACTGAAAATTCCGAGAGAATTTCTTGATGAGGCGGGGATTCCCGAGAATAGCGTTCTCGAGGTTTTCGCAGAAGATGGTCGCGTAATAGTGCAGGTGGCAACTGATGAAGAATAAAATTGTCATTTTCAAGCATGAGGAATTCGGCGAAATCAGAACGCTGAATATCGACGGCGAGCCGTGGTTTGTCGGAAAAGATATTGCGGTAGCGCTCGGTTACTCAGCACCACGCAATGCAATTCAAGCACACGTTGATAATGAGGATAAAACCACTGCACTGATTCAGTGCACAGGTTCCGAATATAAAAGTAATGCTGTTATTATCAACGAAAGCGGCTTATACAGCCTCATCCTTTCGAGCAAGCTGACGAGCGCGAAAAAGTTCAAGCGTTGGGTCACATCTGAAGTTCTCCCCTCCTTACGAAAGCACGGTGCATACTTCACCGCGGAAACCCTGCACAAGACCATGAGCGATCCGCGCGAGCTGGCAAAGCTGCTCACCACACTTGCGGACGAGCAGGAAAAGCGCAGAAAGCTCGAGGAAGAAAACGCTTTCCTTTCGGTAAAAGCGAATTATTATGACCGCATTTTGCAGAGCAAGAATTCCGTCCCCGTAACGCAGATCGCAAAGGACTATGGCATGACAGCGATTGCGTTCAACAGAATGCTGCATGATTACGGGATTCAGTATTCCATCAGAAATTCGTGGGTGCTTTACGCGGAGTACGCTAACCTCGGCTATACGCAAAGCAAGACATATCAGATCGGCGATGACAAGGCGATTATGCACACTTGTTGGACTCAGGCGGGGCGAATTTTCTTGTATAACTTCCTTGCCGAGCGCGGTATAACACCTATGTGTGAACGGGAGGATTATGATGAAACCCTTGTATAAATATTCGGCTGAAACTGCAAGGCATAACGGCGAGCTTGACGCTTGGCGCGAAAGCAAAAAAGAGAATATCCGCTGTAGGGATTTCCTTGACGAACAGATCGCAAAGCGCTTTGACGGTATGACGCTCCCTTCGGACTGCGTAGAAAATACCGTCAAGGAATTCGGCTACGACCGTACTATGTGGGTAATCGCGAACACCATTCAGAACCGTAAGGGCGACGGCAGATTTCACAGCAGAAATACCGAGTGGGCAAAGCGCTTTAATATTCCCGACACCGGCAGAAACTACGAATTTGCACTGAACTCGCATAGCTGTCTGGTGGACGGCGCGGCGGACGATATCCGGAAAATGTATGCGGAATTAAATCTGTTTTCCGTAGAGCATATCGTCCGGTCAGACGAGCCGCAGGACTACACAAATAAGCTGCTAATTCTTCGTGATACATCCTTGAAAGAGGAATATCGGACGCCGGATAATCAATTGTTTTTTGCGACAGGCGGCTTCGGCTGTTCCCCTACGGCAAGTGGTCGCAAGGTGTTCGGACATTTTCTGTCGGACGGCGAAAAAGCGGAATTCTGCCGCCAAGACTTCATCGGCATTGCCTCCGATGAGCATATTCCCGATTGGGCGAGCGAGAAGCTCGCGGCGATGTCCGAGGATAACGAGCCATCACAGGACAATTCGCCCGAAATGAAGATGTAAAAAGCCGCGGAGAAATTCGCGGCTTTTGCATAAATAAAAATTTTTTTTGGAGGACATTTTTATGAGAAACTTTTTTAAGAGTGCAAAGGCAAAGATCATTGGCGCGGTAACTTTTGTTAAGACAGCGGTATGCCGCAAAATTCAGAGAACCCGTGCGGCAGCGTACAGACTTGCGGTTCGCAGCAATACCATGCTTGCCGCCAACCGTGCGGAGAATTTCGTGGACAGCGGTATCAAGATTCTGATCGCGGTCGTTATCGGCGCGCTGCTGCTAGGCGGTTTGTATGCGCTGTTCGGCGATACGATCATGCCGACAGTGACCGAAAAGGTCGAGGATATGTTCAACTTCAAGGGCTAATGGAAAAGTTCGTGATGTGGCTTCTGGTGCTTATTGCGGTCGTGTTTCTTGCACGACCGCAAGGCACTGAAGCAACAAATAATTCGGAAATTATTGCAAGCGCGGAATGTGCCGATGAGAAATCAGATGACGGGTCAATCATTTTAACGGTCGTTATAATCGTGATCATTATCGGCGCAGCCGCAACCGCTTGCGGATCGGAGGAAATTCATGAAAATTGAGGTAAGGATCAACAGCTTAACGCCCAGAGAGGGCAATGTAAAGGCAATCGCGTCAGCAAACCTTGACGACTGCTTTGCGGTAAAAAATATCCGCGTGGTCGAGGGCAAGAACGGGCTGTTCGTTTCCATGCCCTCGTACATGGGGCAGGACGGCGAGTATCACGACCTGTGCTTCCCCACCACTCCCGAACTGAGAAAGCAGCTTAACAATGCGGTTTCAGAGGCTTACAAGCAGGCGATTATTCAGCTTCAGGAGCAGTCAAACGCAAATTTTCAGCAGTCGGAGCAGATGGGTGAGTCTGCTCCGACGATGTCAATGTAAACCAAACAAAAAATATATGGAGGATTTTTTATGAGAAACTTTTTTAAGAATATAAAGGCAAAGATAATTCGTGCGGCGGTGCTGATGCAGGAAAAGCGCGGCGAAAATTTTGTTGACAGCGGTATCAAGATTCTGATCGCAGTCGTTATCGGCGCACTGCTCCTCGGCGGTCTGTATGCGCTCTTCGGGGACACAATTATGCCGACCGTGACCGAAAAGGTCGAGGATATGTTCAATTTCAAGGGCTGATGATCGGCTCTGTGGTGCAGTTTGCCGCGATTTCACTTTTGCTTGGAATAGGCTCATACATGGACATAAAAACCCGTGAGATTCCGAATTGGATAAGCGTTATTATCGCTTTGACAGCGGTAATAAATTTCCGTTTGGATAATTTGTGGGGAATAATTGTCGCCGTTATATTTTTTTCCGTGGCGCTCGCTACGGGAAAAATCGGCGGAGGTGATGTTAAATTGATCGCGGCTTTGAGCGTGGTGTGTGGACTTTGGGGCAGCTTCGCGTTGCTCCTTTTCGCGCAGATTTCCATGCTTATTTTTTATGCGGGAAAATATATTCTCTGCAAAATTAACGGTAAGACGGCAAGTAAATCCTTGCCGTTTGTGCCGTTTATTTTTATCGGTTACTTGGTTACAAAAATATTTTTCTGAAAGGAAAGATTACAATGAAATTTTTAAAAAACAGAACGGTTCTCGGCGTGGTGTGTATAGTGCTGTCGCTAATTATCTGCTTCGCGATCACTCCGCTTTTTAACGCCTCGAAAAGCAGTACAATGAAGATCGTGCGCGTGAAAAGCAACTTGAAGATCGGGCAAGAGATCACCTCAAAAGATATCGAGGTTGTCGAGGTTGGCGCGTATAATATGCCGTCCGAGGTGATGAAAAATTCCGAGGACGTTATCGGGAAATATGCGTCAGCCGAGATGATAAAAGGCGAATACGTTCTCGCGGCGAAAATAAGCGATACTCCCGCTTCGGAAAATGCTTATTTATATAATTTGACGGGCAAAAAGCGCGCTATTTCCATAACGATCCCGTCCTTTGCGGGCGGTCTTTCGGGCAAACTTATTTCGGGGGATATCGTGTCCGTGATTGCGATTGACTATAAGGAAAAGGGCGAAACCGTTGTTCCCGAGGAATTGCAGTATGTAGAGGTAATCGCTGTGACCGACAAGAAAGGCAACGACGATGAAACCGTTACCGTAAAGCCCGACGGCGAGGAGGAAACCGAGCTGCCCGAAACCGTGACGCTGCTCGTCACTCCCGAACAGGCGAACATCCTCGCGGAACTCGAGGCGGAGGGTGAAATTCATGTCGCGCTCGTATACCGCGGAACGGCTGAAAACGCGCAGAAATTCATTTCGGCACAGGAAAAACACTTGACAGAATTGGCGGCGGAAAATGAAAAAGAAAACGAAAATATCGGCAAGCCCGAAGTACCGGAGATACTCTCGCAGAGCCAGATTACCGAGGAAAACTCCGGCGAAAATAATTCCGAAATCGATAAAGTGATTATTAATCTCGAGAATAGTTCCGATACGAATTCCGAAAGTGTTTCGGAAAATACTTCGGATAATACGGAAACGGAGGTGACTTCAGATGCCGAATCTGTTTAAATCGCTTATCTCGCGCGGCGATGACGATGAAGAGCTTGACCTCGAATTTGACATAAACTCTCCCGAGAGCGCTTGTTTCGAGTTGCCGCCCGACAGACGGGATAATCAGGTGCTGGCAGTCTGGGGATCGCCGTCCTCCGGCAAGACAATCATGAGCGTTAAGCTGGCTCGGTATATTGCTTCGCAGAAAAAGAATGTCATCCTTGTGCTTGCGGATATGTCTGCGCCGCCTCTGCCCTACGTCTGCCCGCCGTCCGACCTTGAAGCGGAAACCTCGCTCGGCAATATTCTCGGCGCGGCTCATGTTGACGGAAATCTTATCCGCCAAAACGCGATTTTGCACAAGAAAAACGAGTACCTCACAATGCTCGCAATGCTGAAGGGCGAGAATGCGTTTTCCTATGCTCCGTACACCGAAACGCAGGCGCGGGAGCTGCTCTCGGAACTGCGGAAAATGTGCGAATACATCATCATCGACTGCACCTCAAACATCACAAATGACACGCTTTCGGCGGTTTCGCTGATTGAGTCTGACGCGGTTCTCCGTTTGGTGTCATGCGACTTGAAATCAATCTCTTATTTGAACTCGCAGCTCCCCTTGCTCCTCGACAATAAGTTCAACGCAAATAAGCAGTATAAGGCGGCGAGCAATGTTTCGTCATTCCAAGCAGATGATGAGATAGAACAGATCGTAGGCGGTGTGAGCTTTAAAATTCCGCACTCAGATGAGGTTTACAAGCAGTTTCTCGCGGGGAATTTATTCGCGGGACTTACCGAAAAGGGCAGTAAGGATTTCCGCAAGGCAGTGTCAAAAATAGCAAACGAGGTGTTCGAGCTATGAATTTAACATCACAAAACAGTACGCAGAATCTGTTCTTTAAATCGGATAAGAAGCGCGAGTTTACCGACGTTCTGAACGAGGTGCAGTCGTACATTTCGAGCAAATATTCCGCGCTTGTGATTGACGGAATCAACAATGTCAACTCCGGCGATGACAATATAAAACAGCAGGTCAAGCGGTACATCGGGAAGTATTTGCTCGATTATCGTATCTCAGTCGAAGGGCTTTCCCAAACGGAATTGGTCGATAAGCTGTACACGGAAATGGCGGAATTTTCGTTTCTGACGAAATATATTTTCGGTACGGGAATCGAGGAAATAAATATCAATTCATGGGACGACATCGAGGTGCAATATTCCAACGGCACCAACGTCAAAATTGATGAGCATTTTGAGTCACCAGAACATGCTATAAATGTTGTCCGCCGAATGCTTCACGTTTCGGGAATGGTGCTGGATAACACTTCGCCTGCCATTCTCGGACATCTTTCAAAAAATATCCGTATCGCCGTGCTGAAAACCCCGCTTGTGGACGAAGATGTCGGAGTGGCGGCTTCTATCAGAATTGTCAACGCGCAGAAACTGAAAAAGGAGGATTTTCTCAAGTCGGGAACGGCGACCGATGAGATGATGGAGCTGCTCTCCGCGCTCGTTCGTTACGGCGTTTCCACGACCGTTGCGGGGGCGACGTCAAGCGGAAAAACGACACTTACGGGCTGGCTGCTGACAACTATTCCCTACGACAAGCGAATTCTTACGATAGAAAGCGGCTCCCGTGAGCTGGACTTGGTGGTGCGCGATGAGAACGATAAGATTTTGAACAAGGTCGTTCATACCATAACGCGCGAATCCGAGGATGATAAAAAATCCGTTTCACAGGACGATCTGTTGGATATGGCTATTCGTTTCCACCCCGATTATATTGTGGTCGGCGAAATGAGAAGCAGCGAGGCAGATTCAGCGCAGGAAGCAGCGCGAACGGGTCACACGGTAATCACCACAATTCACTCCAACTCTTGCGAATCAACATGGCGCAGAATGGTGACACTCTGTAAGAGAAAATATCCGAATGTCGATGACAAAGTGATCCTCAACCTTGTAACAGAAGCGTTTCCCATTGTCGTGTACGCAAAGCAGCTTGAAAATAAGCAGCGCCGCATCATGGAAATTATGGAGTGCGAAATTTGTTCCGACGGAACGAGAAAATATCACTCGCTCTACCAATACAAAATTTTCGAGAACCGCATGGAGGACGGGAAATTTATAGTCAAGGGTACGCATGAAAAAGTCGAGGATATTTCCGAATCGCTCCAAAGACGGCTGCTTGAAAACGGTATGCCAAAAGCGGAACTTGACGTGCTTATGAAAGGGGGAAAATCAGCGTGAACGCTATATTAACGGCGGCTTGTATCGGCATGGTCGTCGGATTTTTTCTGATGTTCGGGATCTCGCCGATGGAGTTTACCGAGGGGATTTTTAATAGGCTCCTCGCCAAACCGAACAGCATAAAATCTCAGATCAACGAGGCGACCAAGCGCAAGAAACCGAATATTTTCAGGCGCGAGATATCGGAAGCGCAGGAGATATTGCGGCTCACCAACAGAACGAATATGTTCGGTATCCTTTGCGCTTGCTCGTTGGGATTGTCCGCAATCGGTATCTGCATTGCGGTCGCTATCGGGAACGCTTTTCTCGCTCCCGTTATGGCTGTGGGATTGATGTTTGTGCCGTTCTGGTATGTCAAAACAACGGCTACCAACTATAAAAAGGCAATATCTTCCGAGTTGGAAACGGCGCTGTCCATAATTACAACGGCTTATTTGCGTAACGAAGATATAATCACTTCCATTGAGGAAAACGTTCACTACCTTAACGCGCCTGTCAAGGCAGTTTTCGAGAATTTTATCAGCAGAATCAAGCTGTCAAATCCCGACATTACCGCCGCAATTTTGGATATGAAAACCAAAATCGACAGCGAGGTTTTTCACGAATGGTGCGACAGCTTGATCCTCTGTCAGACAGACCGCAGCTTGAAGTCGACGCTTACCCCGATTGTGAACAAGCTGTCGGATATGCGCGTGGTGAACGCCGACCTCGAATATATGATCACCGGACCGCGCAAGGAATTTATTTCAATGGCGTTCTTGGTTATAGGCAACATTCCGCTGTTATATATGCTTAACAAGGCATGGTTCAATTCGCTGATGAATACTGTTGTCGGGCAGATCGTGTTGGCGATTTCGGCGGTTGGAATTTTCATATCTACGGCTATCGTCATTAAGTTGACCAAGCCGATTGAATATAAGCGATAAGGGGGGATCTGAATGGAATTTTTAATGATCATATTCGGAATTACACTCGCTGTCGGGCTGTTTATGCTTCTCGCTAACGCACTGAAAATTCCTTATCTCAAGACCTCTCAAGCGGTTATGAATACGGGCAGAAACGACAAAAAGCTGTCGAAATCCATTGAGGCGATACTGCTCGGCATCGCGGCGAAGCTCGGAAAAATTATTCCGATGGATAAGTACAAAAAATCTCGTCTGGAAAGCACCTTGAAGTCGGCGGGAATTAAAATGATGCCCGAAACCTTTACGGCACTTGCGTTTCTGAAAGCCTTTTGTATCGCACTTTTGGCTGTTCCGTGCGCGTTCTTTATGCCGCTTTTAATTCCGTTTTTCATAATTCTCGCCGTTGCGATCTACTTCCGCGAGAACGGAAAAGCGGACGAGAAAATGCGTGAAAAACGTGACGCTATCGAGCAGGAACTCCCCCGTTTTGTGGCTACGGTCGAACAGGAACTGAAAACGAGCCGTGATGTTCTGTCGATCATGGAGAATTTCAAAAAGCACGCGGGAGTGCATTTTGCTTACGAGCTTGACGTGACCTGCGCGGATATGCGTAGTTCAAGCTATGAAGCGGCTTTGACGAGATTTGAGGCGCGTATCGGTTCGGCACAGTTATCCGATGTTGTTCGCGGTTTGGTATCGGTCATCAGAGGTGATGACAGCGCAGTATATTTCAAAATGCTGGCGCATGATTTCAAGCTGATCGAACTCCAAAGGCTCAAGGCGAAGGCGGCAAAGATTCCGCCGAAAATCCGTATTTTCAGCTTCGGAATGTTAATGCTTTTCCTGCTCACTTACCTTGTGGTTATGGGAATGCAGCTTCTCGACTCGCTCAGTTCTATGGCATGACGGAGGTGCGAATGAAAAAATTATTGAAAAGCAAACGCGGCGAGGGCTACTTTGACATCGTGATCGTCGTTCTCGTTGTGGTCATGGTAATTGCGCTTATTATGGCGGTAGCGCCCGTGGTCTCCGCGAAAATCCAGCTTGACAATTACGCTGACGAGCTTGTGAGAGAAGCTGAAATATCCGGTCGGATCGGATCGGAAACCACAGCAAGGGCGCAGGTACTTACGGAACGCACGGGGATCAAGCCGACAATACAGTGGTCACGGTCGGGCAAGGTACAATTAAATCAGGAGTTCACGGTCACTTGCACTTATAAAATTGATATAGGCTTTGGCGAGTTCGGGAGCTTTCCAGTGATGCTGACCGCGAAAGCAAGCGGAAGGAGTGAAGTTTATTGGAAATCGTGAGGAAAATCCAAAAATTACTTCGCTCTAAAAAAGCCTATTCCTCCGCGCCTTTAGCGGTGGTTATCGCGCTTGCGGGAATGATGTTTTTTGTTGTGCTGTGGCAGATAATTCGACTGATTACTATATCGGCGGGAGTTAAGGATGCGGTACAGTCGGCGGTGATCGCGACCTCGGTCGGAAATTACAGCAACGTCTATGACGGCGTTCGCGAGGGATATTCGGGCGGGTACAGATTTTCGGGAAATTCATGGCGCGCGGCGGTGTCTACGGGCGACGTTTACGGACGGCTGGATCAACTGCTCGGATTGCACAGCAGCGGCGGAAAGCACGTCAAGACTAACTCTGACGGAACGGAATATGCAGTCTACGGACTTTCCGTGAATGTGGATAACGCGCAGTTCGCGCCGACATCGGGAGATATCCCGCAGTTCTCGGCAACATCGTATATAACGCTGGAAGTACCGCTATCGTTCTGCGGAGATATTCTTCCGCCGATGAAGATCAGGCTCTGCGTGAAATCCAAATACACCCCGAAATTCTGATGAATATACACAGGAAAAAGAAAAAGTTTTGTTGTATCTGTAGAAAACATTTTTTTGACTGGATAAAATTCTCACGATATGGTAAAATGCAGATAACAGCAAAGCGCCGACATGAAAGGACAGGTGATTTTATGACAATGAAAACAAAAAGAGGTCTGGCGGTAGGCGGCGGGACGGTACTGTGCGCGGCACTCGCGATACTTATAGCAACAAGGTTCGCACCCGAACCCGAGGCAACGGCTCCCTACACTTCCGATACAAGCTCAACACCCCCGATAAGTGTGGAGATATCCACCGCAAAACGTGAGGAATCCAGGTCTATTGAGATAGAAAAGCCTGCGGAAAGCACAATCATACCCGACAATAGCGCAGCGGACAGCGCTCCCGAAGAAATCAATGCTGAATTTATTGAAAACGGCGGTATCGAAATTGAGCAGAATTTCCCCGAACCCGAGAAAACGGAGAGCGCTCCGCAGAACGAACCGCCCGCTCCCCCGCAGATCGAGGACGAGGAAATGCTCACCAACCCCGACAAAGAGCCGACTTACGAACCCGAGCAGACCGAGGTCAAGCCGCAGCCGGAAACTCCTTCGGATACTCCCAAACACGGTGACCGAAAAGACGGTATGATTTATATCAACGGCTTCGGTTGGGTAAAGGATGAGGGCGGTGGCGGAATCGGATACACAGATACCGAAATGTATCAGAACGGCAACAAAATAGGGTACTTCGGATAAACAATAAAAGCGCTGAGTGAATAACTTGGCGCTTATTTTCTTGGAGGTGTAAATGAAAAAATTCATAAGAATAATTGCCGCAGCTATGGCGGCATTTTTCTGTTTGCAGATTGTCGCATTCGCTGAGGGAGATCCCAATATTGACAACGGCGGCGGTGGTTTAAAGGACGGAAGCTCCGAAAATTTCTGGAATCCCGGTAACGACGGAGTTCGCGTTACCATTGTTGATGCCGAAACGGGTGCCGTGAAATCCGCGTCAATAGACTACACAAATACAAATGCGTCAGATATTGCTCTTCACTTCGGAAAGGTAAGTAAGGCAGAATATGTAGGCGGAACGGCGCTTTCCGCGACTACTTCCTCCTACACTTTTATCAATCCCACAGAGCCTCTACCTACAATTATCAGTGACGGTTCAGGAGCAAGCATTGAGGAAATTCGCAGCTATTTTACAGATGAACAGGTTGTAAAGCGTATAGCCGAGCATACGAGAATTGAGTTTGACGATCTGACAAACGGCGATTATAAATTGATGGTCGAGCCGATCATGTATATCACGTTCAACGGCATAAGAACTGCGATGACGGCTACCGAGGCGGCTTTGTACAATATGCAGACGGGCGGCGAGATGATCAATAAAATGGGTCCTCTCTCGCATAAAAATCTGCCGCTTGCGATGTTCCTCGAAAAGGACGATCTCGGCTATACCGCTTGGACGGGTTCGAAAAACTCCTATATGACCGACAGCGATATTATCCAATATCTTGGAGTCGGAATCGTTTCTTTCAAAGAGCCGGAGGAAGAAGTCGAAGTCGCGGCGAGTGATTATGAATATCGTGTTGATACCGATGTTTATACAAGCATCACCGTAACAGGCGGCGAACATACTCCCGACAATCCGGTGACCGTAAGATTTTATATCAAGAACAAGGTGTACACGGTCGGGAATATCGTATATCCAAAGGGCGCTTCGCAGTTGGTATGGTGCAAGTGGCACACCCCCAATACCGAGCAGACAGTCAACATTAAGGTCACGGTGACGGGCGGCGCGTCCGCGAGCAAAACCAATATTACGGCGAATATCGTCGATCTCAATAAGAACCCGCCTCCCGATCCGACCGCCGATGACCGCAACGACAGCTTCCGCGCAGTAAGTGTTCCGAATAGGGAACAAAGAACCTCGGCGGCTTGGAGCGTTTGGAGCGCGTATTGGCAGCCGAAATGGGTTTGGCAGTCAAGGTGGAGATGGACGGGAAAGCGATGGGTTGACCGAGGACATTGGGTCGATAAGGGCGAGTGGAAATTCCGCAGTAATTCATATTCCGTTTCCATGAGCGCGAATATGCAAATAACCTGCGATGAAAAAAATCCGACAAATGTAGGCAGAACCATGAAATCCGGCTACGGAATTAACGAAACAGTGACCGCTTCAATTTCGGGAAATGGACAGCATACCGAGCTTCAGAACGCTGTTGCTTACTTCCCAGAATTTTATTACAAAACCTATTGGCGGCTGTTGGAGTATACAAACGGCGCACTTGAATTCCGAAAAAACAAGTACAGTACTTACAATAATCGGACACATTTTACTCCGCTCTGGTATCCCGACGGAAATTACAAGGTCTACACATGGGCGATTGATTGCTGGACTCCTGCGGGAATGCTTTCCGCAAATCTGACCGATAGTCTTACCATTAAGGGCAACGTATTCGACGATTGGCATATTGCTCCGTCACACTGAAAGGATGATTTTTTATGAAAAAGAAAATTGTTAGAGTTATAAGCGTGGCAATGATTATAATTGTTGCAATGACCGCTATGTCTGTCTTTGCTTTTGCGGACAGCGGCAACGTCGCGGGAGCGATTGAGGGTACATGGAAATCTGCTTCGGGGCAGATAAAGCAGGTTGTGAACAATGTTGTGTTCCCGATCATAGATGTGATTCTGGCGGTGTTTTTCTTTGCAAAACTCGGGCTTGCGTACTTTGACTATCGAAAGAGTGGGCATTTCGAATGGGCGGCTCCCGCGATTCTTTTCGCGTGTCTTGTTTTCACGCTAACCGCGCCGATGTATGTCTGGACAATCATAAATATCTGATTTTTATACTCCGCTGACAAGTAAACAAAGGCGGCGTTCGTTAAATCGGGCGCCGCTGTTTTGGAGGTGACGAAAATATTTTTATTGGACGTAGGCGCGGATTTTGTAACCAAAATATTTGATTACTTTTCCGACCTGATATATCAGAAAATAATCGCGCTGCTCGGCGACTTTTTCGGCGTTATGAACGCCACAGGATACGATTTATTCGGTATGCCGTGGGTGCAACAGATCGTGCAGCTTTTCTCAAACCTCGGCTGGGCGCTGTTTGTAGTTGGGATCGTGGTCGCGCTTTTTGAATTCGCCATAGAATCCCAAAACGGGCGCGGCGATCCGAAAGCACTTGCGCTGAATATAATCAAGGGATTTTTTGCGGTAAATTTATTCTGCAATGTTCCCGTTCAGTTGTACGGCTTGGCGGTATCGCTGCAAAGCAGTATGTCCGCCGATATGACGGGCTTGATCAGCCCCGAGGGGAGCGGAACGCTGCTGAACGCTTGCCTTGATGTGATCAACGGATTCTTATTCGGTCCGCTGCTTGGAATTCTGATCGCCGTGATGATGGGCTACAGCGTTATAAAGGTGTTCTTTGCCAGCATCAAGCGCGGCGGAATACTTTTAATTCAGATCGCAATCGGATCGCTATATATGTTCAGCGTACCGCGCGGATTTAACGACGGTTTCGTCATGTGGGTAAAGCAAGTTATAGCGACCTGTCTGACCGCTTTTTTGCAGTCGACCATGCTCGTTTGCGGATTGATCCTGTTCAAGGATTACTGGCTGCTCGGCTTGGGTATCATGCTTGCTGCGGGAGAAATTCCGAGGATCGCTGGAATGTTCGGTCTGGAAACATCGGTACGTCCGAATATAAACGGCGTTATCAATACGGCGCAGTCGGCGGTACACCTCAAACAGATGGTTACCGCCGTATCGAAAAAGTAAGGGGGAGGCAGAAATATTATGTACATTTATCCCGACAACCTCAAAGCCGCGCCGATGCTGTTCCTGTGGCGGCTGAAAGATCTCGCCATGATTGGGATCGGCGCACTGATCGCCGTGTTCGCTATGGCACAAACGGGGTTTACAATTCCGCTGATCGCAACCATTGTTTACGGCTTTCTGGCGATACGATTTGAGGACACCAGCATTCTCGATTTTATCAAATATGCCGTAAAATATTTTTTTGTGGAGCAGCAGGAATATAGGTGGAAAATTTAGCTGGACTTCTCAAAACGGCTGTGGTATAATCGTCGTGGAGGTGATAGACGTGCGCAGAATAATAAAGAACTGCATAAAGTGCAATTTATGCGGAGATATAATCGTTTCGGAGGATCGTCACGACTTCAAAAGCTGCAAGTGCGGCACGGTATCTCCAGACGGCGGGAACGAATATTTGCGGTGCAGCTATAAGAACAGCCCCGATGATTATACCGAACTTTCAGAATATGAGGAAACCGAAGATAGGAGGTAATTTTGAAGAGCAAAAATCAACAGCAAAACAACCAAAGCACCCGACAGCTCCTCGGAATCGAGGACATAACCGAATATTCACTCAAGACCGCTTCGAATGAGGCGGTCTTTTTCAGTATCAAGCCGAGCAATATTTCGGTGATGTCGGAGGCGGGATTGTCGGCGAAAATATACTCGCTGATGAGCGTTCTCAAGGGCTTGACGGAAATAGAAATTCTCTGCGTGAACTCGCGCGAGAGCTTCGAGGGCAACAAAAATCACTTGAAAGCACTCGCCAAAAAAGAGGAAACTCCTGCGGTAAGAAAGCTGCTCGAACAGGACGCGCAGCACCTCGATCACATTCAGGCGATGACCGCAACGGCGCGGGAATTTCTGCTTATCGTGCGTATCCGCGGACTTAAAGATAAGGAGATTTTTTCCTACTTGAATCGCATAGAAAAAACACTCAATGAGAACGGATTTTCCGCTAGAAAATATGCCGGCGAGGATATAAAGACGCTCCTCGCGGTCTATTTCGAACAAAACGTGACAACGGAAAAATTTGAAAACGCGGACGGAGAAAGGCGGATTTTAAATGGCTGATAAACTTGTATTAAACGCAAATATGATCTGCAAGGCGGACAGATTCATCCCCAAGAAATGCGCTGTGGAAAAGGTTATCGAGGTGTCCGATTCGGAGTTCAGAACATTTATCGAGAACCCGATGAAACGCAATTATTATCTTCCGCAGTACAAAGATTTAATGGGATATTATGATGACTCGTACCACGGAGTCCTGTTCGTCAACATGGAAAACGGTGACGGACTGCTCGTCAATTCCGAGGGTTACGATTATGCGCGTTACTCGCAGTATATCCCGAACGCTCGCGGAATTATTAGAGATTTTGAACAGACAGCAGCGCTTGAAAATTTGAAAACTCGCATGGACTGTTGCATTGACAAATGGCTTAAACAGTACGAAAGCGAGAATAAATTCGGCATACCCCTGACAGACCTTATTGTCGACAGTAATCTCGCTGAATTTTTTGTGGATTATGTTTCGGAAAGGTTGATCGGCGATCCGAGGATCGAAACCTGTGAGCTGGCGCATAACTCCATTGAAGTGACTAAGCACGAGCTTGTTGAAACAAGACTGTACTGCCCACTGAAAATTATGATCGAAGATGAGGACTGCTGCGATTTGATCGAGGTCGATTCGGCAAATTATATTGGCTACGATGATGAAATAAACGATTTTATCCGCAACAATCTGAACCGCGATGAGAACGCTGTGGAACGAGGTCTGGCGGCGTACTTACACGATGGAAATCTTGATAAAAAAGTCTATTCCATTATGCCGATGGTGGAAACCCTCAACGGAAATTTGTACGGTATGGCGGTAGTGCAGTCTTACGGTGAGCTTGACAAAGCGGAAACCGCCGACCTTATCGGGTATGTCACCTCACAATACGCGGACGGCTTTGGAGAGAGCTTGGAGCAGCCCCCCGTAACGCTCGGCGGGGACGAGGTATATATTTCTCTTTGGAACAGCGATGATTATTATCTCAAACCCGAGTACGAATTATTTCACGATCAAAAACTTGATCAGACAATGGGAGGTTTATCTTGAAGAAGAAAATAAGCACAGTCGATAAAGAATTTACGACCAAACCGCAAAAGAACTTCTTGGATATGATAGCGCCGTCCGTGATAAAATTTTTCACGGACTATTTTATTTGCGGAAACACATTCCGCTGCGTATGGGCATTAAGGGAATATCCGACCTCAACAAGCGAACAGGCTATATTGCGTTACCTCGGCGAAAAAGACGGCGTTACCTTGCGAATTTATACGCGCCCCGTAACCGCCGCTGAGGAAAAGCGGATCATCGCGAACGCCGCAAACAAGAACCGTATGCAGCGCAATTCCACCAACGATTTGCAGCAGACGGTCGCCGCTGAAAGCAACCTGCAGGATGTGGCGCAGCTCGCCGCAGATATGCACCGAAACCGCGAACCGCTACTGCACACAGCGGTTTTCCTTGAAATGATTTCGGATAATCTGGATAATCTCCGCATTTTGCAGACCGAGGTGCAGACGGAATTGGTACGCTCCAAACTGAATGTGGACAGGCTGATGTTGCGCCAGCAGCACGGCTTTATGAGCGTAATGCCAAGCGGACGCAATATGTTCCGTGAGCAGTTTGAGCGAGTGCTGCCCGCATCCTCAGTCGCCAATCTTTATCCCTTTTCATTTTCCGGCAAGACGGACGAAAACGGTTTTTATCTCGGGCGGGATAAGTTCGGCAGCAACATTATTGTGGATTTCGATAAGCGCAGCGATGACAAGACCAACGCGAATACGCTTATACTCGGCAATTCCGGACAGGGAAAATCCTATCTGTTAAAGCTGATTCTGACCAATCTTCGCGAGAGCGGAAAGAATATAATCTGCCTCGATCCCGAAATGGAGTACGTCGACTTGACAAAAAATCTCGGCGGCTGTTTTATCGATCTGATGTCGGGAGAGTATATTATAAATGTACTCAAGCCGAAATCATGGGGCGATGAGCGGGGTGACCCCGCTGTCGATTCCGAGCTTCGCGCGGATGATGAAAATGTCCCGAAAGCGTTCAGATTTAAGACCAAGCTGTCGCAGCATATCAGCTTTCTGCGCGATTTCTTCCGCATCTATAAGGATTTTTCCGACCGCGAGATAGACACGATAGAATTACTTCTCATAAAGTTATACGAGAAATTCGGAATATCAGATGACACGGATTGGAATAAAATGCAGCCCACAGATTATCCGATACTTTCGGATTTTTATGAGTTGGTGGAGGCTGAATATAAGGCTTTTAATCCGAAAGAAAAAAGCCTCTACACCGTCGAAAACTTGCAGAATATATGCCTCGGGCTGCACTCGATATGCAAGGGTGCGGAGAGCAAATTTTTCAATGGTTATACAAATATAACCGACAGCAGATTTATAACTTTCGGCGTAAAAGGACTGCTCCAGGCAAGCAAAAATATCCGCAACGCTCTGCTGTTCAACGTCCTCGCGTATATGTCCGAGCAGCTTCTGAGCCGCGGAAATACCGTCGCAAGCATAGATGAGTTTTATTTGTTTTTGACAAATCTCACGGCAGTCGAGTACATCAGAAATTTCATGAAACGCGTCCGAAAAAAAGAGTCGGCCGTTATTTTGGCGAGTCAGAATATCGAGGACTTCCTCGTGGAAAACGTTCGCGAGCTGACAAAGCCGCTGTTCTCGATACCGACGCATATCTTCCTGTTCTATCCCGGAACTATCGAAAAGAAAACCTATATGGATACGCTTCAGGTTGAGGATTCCGAGTACGGGCTTATACAGTTTTCACAGCGCGGGGTGTGTCTTTACAAGTGCGGCAACGAACGGTATTGCTTATGCGTGATCGCGCCCGATCATAAGGCGGAGAAGTTCGGGGCGGCGGGAGGTAGATGATATGGCGGTATCTCCGGTTGTAATAAAGGCGATCGTCACGGCGGCTACAGATAAGCGCACATGGAAGGTACTCGCTATACTGTTGGCGGCGATTTTTATGCCGTTGATCCTGCTTATTTTCATGATCGCCGCGATGTTTTCGGGAGTGGAAACGGCGAATAACGATCTGCTCGATTACAGTTTTGTTGGCACGTCTATGCCGAGCGAGTTCACCGATGAGCAACGCGGAGTGATCGAGGATATGCGGGAGTGGCTCGGCGAGCTGGACAAAATTATTTCTGAAAAAGAGAATAATGAGGACTGCAGCCTTGACAGGAACATGGTCAGGGCTGCGTTTTATTGTCTGAATTTCGGCGGGGAGCTTGCCGAAGAATTTGATTACGAAGCGTTCTGCGACTGCTTTGACGGGCTTTCTTTTGAACAGCTTAAAACGGCTCTTCAAAACGTTTCGGAGGAATTTCCACAATATATAATCACAGGAAATATTGAATATTCGATCCCCAAAGTTTACGAATATCTGAATGGGATGTAACATGACAGAGAAATTTAATTATGACAGCAGAACCTATATCGGCGCGACCGCGGAGGATTGCAAGGTGATACACCTTGCGCTCTCCGAGGGCAAAAAGCTGACGATAGACAGCAGCGGACGTGTTCGCGACGACACGGGACAGTGGATCGCGGACGGAAAGGAGCGTAACAACGCTTGAAATAACAATAGAAGAACTCGGAGCTAATGGCGGCAATGTCGCGTATGTGTTGCTTCCGGCAAATAGAAACGATGTTATTGATGCGCTGGACAGGGCGAAAATCTATGGGGAAACTTTTTTGAGGATCGAGGAATGCGACGAGGTTCCCGAGTTCGTGGGATACGAATTCTCGGAAGAACCGACGCTTGAAGAACTGAATTTCCTCGCAAAACGGCTTGATGATTTTTTCGCGGACAAAGAGGATTTTACATCGATCATCGCCTACCGCGCGCTCTTGAAAAGAGGGTTTGGCACAATAGGCGAAGCGATAAACAGCACATATAATCTCCAGACTATACCCGTTTATCCGTGCAAAAATGTATACGCATACGGCGAGATCGTTTTGGAGAATGAAATGCTCGAGGGTCTCGAGGACGTTCCCGATGAATTGTACGATCTGCTTGAACCCGATAAGGTCGGACGCGCAATGATGGAACGCGAGGGCGGAGTTTTCATCGACGGTTATTACGCGATACCGGATTCCTACGAGCCTACCCTTGTATATGGTGAAGAACTTCCCGAGCGCATGGAGAACTGGATTTTCCGACTTGAAATTACGGGAAATCCCGCCGAGAATGAAGATGTTTCCGAAAAGGATTCTGAGGTTCTGACGCTCCCCGCTGATGAGGAATATATGCGGCAACTCGCGGAAAAGGTCGGTGAAAAACACATTGACGAATGTGTATATGTTGGCTTTGAATCGGCGATTCCGCAGATATCCGACGTCTGCTTTGAGAGCATGGAAAATATCTATGCGGTGAACGATATAGCGCGGAGATATTCCGAATTATCCCGCGAGGACGCGGCAAAGTTCAAGGCGGTTCTCGAGCATGAGCTGTGGCGCGATTGGGATAAGATCAACGCCATACTTAACGATCTTGACTGCTATGAGTTTGACGGGACGGTCAATCACGTTTCCGAATTTGGCGAGAAATATCTTTCGGAAATGCTCCTGCCCGATTTTGACAGATCGCTTTTGAAAGGCGCTTGCACAGCCGAATTCGCAGAAAAATAATTACCGCGAACGAGTGCGCTTTTACCGAATACGGTGTTGTCTCAAAGCGCGGAGGTCACTTGTTCTCGGTGGTGGAGGCTCCCGAGCAGGAGCAAACCTCGGATTTTGAAATGGGAGGTATTTCATGAAATATCAGATAAAATGTGCCGTTCCGGAACAACATTCCATGTTTTATTCGGACTGCGACACCTCGCTTCGAAACGCCTGCGTGGGGCATTTGCGAATGGATTTCGGGAGCGATAACGAGTTTTTTCAACGTGGTGGGAGAACCGCGGAGATTTAAAAGATAATGCTTTTAAATCGTAATTAAACGATGTTGTGAATGAACTTCGCAAGGACGGATTGCTGAAGAACAGAAGTGGAATGCAGCATTACTGCGCCACTCATCAGAACCTTAACTTGAATGAGAGCTACGGCTTTTCCGTGGAAACCGATGACCACCTTTTTCTCCTTCGATGTCGCCCCGAGCGCGCCAACTACGACTGCTATATGTACTGCTACGATAAGCGCGAGCTGCAGCTTGCACAGTCGCAGGAGCAGCTCGAATCACATTCACCGGAGATGTCATTATGAGCAAAAAAAATCATGAAACCGACTACGCTGCGGCACTTGAAAATGACTACGCTCGATGGTATGAACTGTTCACCAAAGGCGGCTTTGATCCGTCTTGGGCGGACGGTTCCAACTTGAACTTGGTGAGAAATCATATTCTTTATGACAAGGAGCAGCTCGCAAAACAGGAAAATTCGCTGTTAGGATTGCCCGAGGTTTACTACAGAGAAACGCCTCCGGAGGTCGATCCAGGCTACATGGCTCGCCCCAATGAGATTCGCGAAAACGCTTGTAAAGCGATGGAGATTATTGACGCGGACGAGAACTTGAAATTCGTTCGGGAGCAGTTCCCAAGCCTGTCCGAACAGCAAAGGAAGCGATGGTGCTTGTCTGCGATAATCAATTATGCGGAGAACTTGCGGCAAGCAATAGCGGCGGACGATTTCTTAACTATGCGGTTGTACGAACACTTTGACAGATACCTTGAGAGCTTCGAGAGCGCGGCGATCAAGATACGAAATCCGGAAAGTACACGGCGGATAAATGATAATCTGACCGTCTGCGATCCCGAAGATGACGAGGAAATCGGTGAGGGTTTCGATGATGAATGTTCCGAAACAGAACAGGTAGAGGCCGAGCCGGAGGAAGATTTTCAGCTCAGATTATTTTAATTCGAAAGGAAAAAATGTACATGAAAGTTGTTATGGTTGAGCCGAATAAGCCCGCATATATAACAGAAATCGGTGACGATTATAAGTCAATCCATGATGCGGTCGGCGGTCTGATAGAGCCGATATATTTCCTCCATGAGCGCGGCGTAGTGATGGTCGGAAACGAGGAAGCGAAACTCCTCGGCATGGAGGGAAACAGGCGGTTCAACTATGGAATCGTTGCCGGACCGTTTTTTATCTGCGGCGATAACGGCGAGGACTTCTGCTCTTTGACGGACGCGCAATGCGAGAAATATGTCCAGCAATTCGCCGAGCCGCACACGATAACTCAGCAGGAAGTTGAGGACGATATGAAGATCGAAATATCATTTTTTTAGGGGGTATGGCTATGAAAAACACGGTAACAATTACGCTTGACGATAAAAAGGTTCAGGCGCTGAAAATGTATCTGTCGGAGAAGAAAGCCTCGCTTGACGAGCAGCTCTCGGCATACGCCGAGCAGCTTTACGGCAAGATCGTACCGCAGAACGTGCGCGATTTTATTGACATGACTGCAAGGGAGCAGAGCGCAATAAAACCCAAAACCACCCATGCCAAGCCAGCCAACCAGCCGTGACCGATTTTGAGACGGCTGTGTCGCGCTGTGTGCGATTTTGGCACGGCGGTAGGGTACGTTTACCTCCGAGCTGTTCTCGAGCCGATTTGGGGCGGTTTTCGTGGAGTTTGCGAAACGTCTCTGCGAGCGGGGTGAGGGCGGTTCGGGGGTATAATTTTGATGCAGGTTAAATTTCGGGCGGCTTTACTGCCGCTCGAAAGCTTACCGCGTCAGGCAAAGCCCGCCGCAATGGGATATTACGAAGAATATGAAAAGGGGTCAAAATATGAACAATTCAAAAAAAGGGGAGTCAATCACGCATTCCGAGAACGAAAACGGCAGTGTTAAGGCAAATATCGAGGGGTCGGACAAACAAAAATTTGCGTTATACATCACGCCACAAAGCATGGATACGGTTAATATGCTCTATAAATCCGATAACTGCTCCTCGCGCTCGGAATTTATAGAAAAGGCTGTGAAGTTTTACACGGGATATATCTGCGCAAGCAAAAGCGTCAATTATATTTCTCCGCTGCTCACTTCAATGCTTGATTCGGTCGTGTTGAATTCCGAACAAAGAATAAGCCGCAATCTTTTCAAAATAGCGGTGGAGCTTGGAAAACTGTCGCATATGATCGCCGCGGCAAATGAGGTTGACGATGATACGGTCGCGGAGCTTCATAAAATGTGCGTCGACGAGGTTCGCCACATTAACGGACTGATAAATTTTGAGAGTGCCGTCAAATTTCAGCGGGAGGACTAATGCCGAGAGTAATTGTCACAAGCAGATATCTGAAAAAAGGCGCTTCAGTAAAACGAGGCAATCTTGTAAAATATATCGCTATGCGGGAAACTGTCGCGATTTATTCTCCGAAAGAAAAAATCAAGCCTGCAACGGAAAGTCAACAGCAGCTTATAGAACAGCTTCTGAACGCTTTTCCCGACGGCAAGGAAACGCATGAATACGACGATTACAAAATAAATCCCACAAAAGAAAACGCTTCGGAACTGATCGCCGAGCTGATCGAGCGCAACTCCGATCGAATAGCCGATAGAGAAATTTATATAAAATATCTTGCGGAGCGTCCGGGCGTTGAAAAAATCGGAAAGCACGGATTGTTTTCCGGCAGCGATGATAAAATAATTTTGTCGCAGGCACAAAAAAATATTGCGGAGCATCCCGGAAATGTGTGGACTCATGTTGTTTCGTTGAAAAGGGACGACGCCGAAAGGCTTGGATATACCTCGCCCGATATATGGAAAAACTTGATTTTGAAAAACATCGGAGCGATAGCGGAGGCGCAGAAGATTGATTTGGATAAGCTATGTTGGTATGCGGCGTTTCATAACACGGCGCACCATCCGCATGTTCATTTGATCGTTTATTCGAGCGTTCCAAAGCAAGGGTATCTTACAAAATCGGGAATAGAAAAAATAAGAAGCGTCGTTGCAAATGATATTTTCCGAAACGAATTGCAAAATCTGTATCGGCAGCAGACCGGCGTGCGCGATAAGCTGCGCTCCGAAGCGGAAAATGTAATGAAAAATATGTTGTCCGAATTGCAAAATAATGATCAATTTGATCCAAACCTTGAACAGCTTGTTTTGAAATTACAATTGCAGCTCCGCAATTCCAAAGGCAAAAAGGTGTACGGCTACTTGCAGCCTAACGTCAAGAAAACTGTTGACCAAATTGTCGCGGAGCTTGCCAAGAATCCCGTGCTGAAAAAGATGTATGACGAGTGGTGCGCTTTGGAGCAGCAGAAATATGAAACCTACACAAGTGCCGTGCAGAAGTTTCCGTCATTGGAAGAAAATAAAGTTTTCAAGCCGATCAAAAATACTGTTATTCGTGCGGTGCTGGAAATAGATAATCCCGCACCGGAACTTGATTCGGAGATGTTCGCAGATAGCGATGAAAGCGACCTCGGTGAGGCTCAATCGTCAAGCGAATTTTATATTAAATGGACAGCGGAATATAAATCCGCTTGTTCCGAGTTATATAAAAATCATGATGCCTCGAAAGCGTTCGAGTTGATCCAAGCCGAAGCCGAAAAAGGAAATATTCTCGCTCTGCACGACCTCGGGAAAATGTATCGGAATGGCTTGCTCGGTGATGAAAATATCACAAAAGCTGATGAATATTTTCAAAAGGCTCTGCAGGGCTTCCTCGCACTTGAACCGACCGCAAAGCGGCTCCGTGATTATGTGCAGTACCGAATCGGAAAAATGTATGCGCTCGGATATGACACGGAACAGGACTGCTCCAAAGCGTTCAGGTGGTTTGAAAAATCTGCGGCGGCGGGAAATAAGTTCGCGCAATACTCGCTCGGCAGCTTGTATTTTTATGGGAACGGCGCGGTGCAGAATTACGAGAAAGCGTTTGAATATTATAAGCTGTCCACCGATCAGGATAACGCCTACGCTTGCTATGAAACCGCGAAAATGCTTCGTGAAGGGATTGGCATTGAAAAGGATGCGGAGCAAGCGGAAGATTATTTCAGAAACGCTTACAGTGGATTTTCTAAAATTGCTAACGACAATCCTGATGACAAGATTATATATCGGCTCGGGTTAATGATATTCAGTGGAACAGGCTGTGACGCGGATCGGGATTTAGGTATCGAATATATAAAGCAGTCTGCCGAATTGGGAAATGAGCATGCTCAAGCGTTTTTGGAAAACAGCAACAGATACGCTCAGACCGCAGCGCAGAGCGCCGTGTTCTCCATGCTGTTCTCGTTCGGCAAACTTATTTCCGATGATTACAATCGCAGTCTGCATGGGCAGGAACTCCGCACCGAACATAAGCTGAAAGCCGCTATCCGCCGCAAGAAACAAGCGCTCGGCATGAAAGAAAACCCGTTGGAGAATCCACAGTTTAAGAGGTGATTTATTGCTAAATAACCGTGAAATTTATTCCACAAATTTACCGCACCGCGCTATCACGGTGTATATGTATTTGCGCGACCGCGCTGGAAAGGACGGCTCCTGCTACCCCGCTATCAGCACAATAGCGCAGGACTTGAAAATGTCCCGAAGCACCGTGAAACGTGCGCTCGGCGATCTTGAAAAAGCAAAATACATTCGGCACGAACGCAGATACAGACAATCGGGTGGGAATTCATCAAATTTGTATTATGTTGAACAAACACCCTAATTTTTAAAAAAATTCCACGCACAAAGACAAATTCTGCCCTGTCGGTGGACTAAGGGTTGGTTCATCATGGACCAACAATGTTAAGTAACCAATATAAAATTATTTTATTTTGGAGAAAGGAAGTTTTATGCCCTACATCAATTTTTCCGATGATGATCTTTACCGTGCAAATACCGCCGACTTGGTGTCTTACTTGGAACGCCGCGGTGAACGCATGAAACGTGTCGGCTCGACCTACAAGTACATTTACACGGACGGCAGCGGAACGCATGACAGCGTTACTATCAGCGGCGGCAAGTGGTACGATCACAAGAATCAGCACGGCGGCTATGCGGTTAAGTTTCTTCAGGAATTCCTCGGTTTTTCTTTTCAGGATTCCGTGCTTGAATTGCTCGGCGGGAATTGCAGCGCGCAAATTGCGAAACCATCAACAAAGCCTGTCACCAAGCCATTTGAACTGCCCGAAGCAAACTTGGATATGCGCAGAGTTTTCGCGTATTTGACGAAACAGCGCTTCATTTCTCCGCAAATAATTTCACACTTTGCCCACGAACACAAAATCTATGAGGACAGCAAATACCACAATGTCGTGTTCGTCGGAATGGACGAAAACGGAACTCCAAAGCAAGCCTCGGTGCGCTCCACACTTAGCTTCGGGAAAATATTTCGCATAACAGTCGCAGGCTCGGATACAGATTACAGCTTCTCTCATTTCGGAAATGACGGGAAGCTGTTTGTGTTTGAGGCACCGATTGATATGCTGTCGTTCATCACGCTGAACCCAAAGGATTGGAAAAATCACAGCTACATCGCGATGAACGGCATATATGAAAGTGCTGCGCTGAAAGCATTGGAAAACCACTCCGATCTTCGGAGCGTTTACCTCTGCACCGACAACGATGAGGGCGGGATTGACGCTGCCGAACGCTTGTGGGATATTCTTCATGAACACGGTTACACGGATATTTTTCGGATCGCGCCACAGCAAAAGGATTGGAACGAGTGCTTGAAACAGCGTTATGGTGTGGAATATCTTTCCGCCGTTCCTCACGAGCGCAGAGAATTGTACTTACAGAGCGCTGTAGAACTGAACGAGATGAAAATCAACCCAAATCGCATCGCCGCGGATCTCATAGCCACATACAACTCCGCCGACCGAATACGATTGGCGGAGTTTTCTGTTGCGGCAAGCGAGCATTTTCTGAAAATAGCCGGAGAGGATTTTCCGCTTGAAAAGATGAAGAACAGGCTTGTGAATGAATACAAAGCCTATCATGATAAAGGCAGCACTTCCGTTAAACTCGGCAAGCTGCAAAACGCGATGACAACGGGATTGGAGCAGCTTCGTAAGCCATCGCAGACCGCCGCCGAGTTGAAAATAACGGCAAGGAAATTATACGATATAGCGGATCACGCTCTTCGGTTGGCGGCAGAGGAAACGCTTGATATCCGCAAGGAACAAAAAGAAACGTCCGAGGAATCGCCCTCGGACGAGCCTCAATTTTCGCAAGCAATGAGTATGTAATCGGGGGACGAAATGAACACATCACAAATTTTTCTGCTCTGCTTATGCGGAGCATTTTTTCTTGTAGTGGCGCTGATCGCCGCAATTGGCGACCACTACTCGCTCAAGGGGATACCCAATAAGCCCGTGGGCAACGGGCAGCACGGAACGGCGAGGTTTGCGACCAACGGAGAGGTCACAAAAACCTACAAGCACATACCCTACACACCCCGAATGTGGCGCAAGGGCGAACAGCTTCCGAGCGTGGACGGTCTGATAGTCGGTTGTCACGAAACAGTGGGAGGAATGACCGCGCTCGTTGACGATGCGGATATTCACACCCTGATGATCGGTGCGTCTGGCATCGGCAAGACCGCGAATTTTTTGTACCCTAACATCGAGTATTGCTGCGCGGCGGGAATGTCGTTTGTCACCACCGACAGCAAAGGCGACCTTTACCGCAACACCGCGACCATTGCCGAGAGGTATTACGGTTACAAAATTTCGGTTATCGACCTGCGAAATCCCACCCGCAGCAGCGGGTACAATATGCTGTATCTTGTGAATAAATATATGGATTTATACAAGATAGAGGGCAAGTTAGAGTATAAGGCAAAGTCCGAAAAGTTCGCAAAAATAACCGCCAAAACTATAATTTCGGCGGACGGAAATGTGTCAAATATGGGACAGAACGCGTTTTTCTATGAAGCAGCGGAGGGCTTGCTGACGGCGGTAATTTTACTTATCGCGGAATTCTGCCCGCCCGAAAAAAGGCATATTATCAGCGTGTTCAAGCTCATTCAAGACCTGCTCGTGCCGTCCGGAACGAAAGGCGTGTCGCGGTTTCAAATGCTGATCGATAAGCTGCCCGGCGAACATAAGGCGAGGTGGTTTGCGGGCGCGGCACTCAATTCGTCAGATCAGGCAATGGCGAGTGTTATGTCTACCGCGCTGTCAAGATTGAACTCGTTTATTGATTCGGAACTCGAACAAATTCTCTGTTTCGATACGAGTATTGATGTTGAGAACTTCTGCAATCACAAATCCGCGATATATCTTGTACTACCAGAGGAGGATGCCACTAAGCACTTTTTGATCTCGTTGATTTTTCAGCAGCTCTACCGCGAGATTTTAACTGTTGCCGATGAAAAGGGCGGTCAGCTTGAAAAGCGCGTAATGTTCTACATGGACGAGATAGGAACACTTCCTAAAGTTGACGGCTTGGAGATGATATTCTCCGCATCACGTTCTCGAAAGGTTTCAATTGTGGCAATCATACAATCGCTTGCGCAGTTTGAGAAAACTTACGGCAAAGAGGGGGCAGAAATTATTGTGGACAACTGCCAATGCACTCTGTTCGGAGCGTTCGCGCCCAATTCCAAGACCGCCGAGACGATGTCTCAGAACCTCGGAAAGCAGACCGTTCTCAGCGGCTCGGTATCGCGTTCCGCAAGCAAGGACGGCTCATCGAGGTCATTGCAGATGATAGAACGTCCGCTGATGACCGTGGACGAGCTGAAGTCCATGCCGAAAGGTCACTTCATCGTGATGAAAACGGGCTGTCACCCGATGAAAACACGCTTAAAGCTGTTCTTCAAGTGGGGTATCCAATTTGAGGACGCATATTCGATTGAGGAAAAATCCGAGCGTAAGGTGCAATATGCCGACAGCAAAGAGGTTGAGGCAGCTGTGCTGGAGAGGTTTCCTCTCAAACCTGTTCCGATGGAGTTTACAGATAGCTTTGAGGAAATGAGTGAGGAAGTCGTGTCCAAAAAGCGTCCGCCCAAGACGAGAAAAAACGCAACTTAAGATTTATAATCCGCATATCGGATATTTTTTGAAATGAAAAGCAAGTACGCTGAAAAATATCCGTACTTGCTTTTTATTTCGTAAATTCTTCAATTATGTGAACGCTGTTATACTGCGGTTTTGTGGTATACGCTATAATTTAAGCGCAGACTATCTGCATTATTATATCACATTAAACACTATTTGTAAAGCCCAAATTTGTAAAAAATCTAATCTATTTTGCGGCTGAATTAATATTTCAGCCGTCAGACCAAGCGTCAGAAAGGAAGCAAAAATGAGAAACACAATGAATATTTACAAGAGAAAAGACGGTCGTTTTGAGGGGAGAATTCCACTCGGATATGATGACAAAGGCAAAATTAAGTACAGATATCTGTATGCGAAAAGCCTTGCCGAGATAAAGGAAAAAATGCTTTATGCATATACCGACTCGGGAAATCCGGAGCGTATCGTCTGTGACAAAACCTTTAAAGAGCTGTGCGAGGAATGGCTTACGTCTGCTAAGCTGCGGGTCAAGTATTCCAGTTATTGTTGCTATGAAAAGCTGATAGGCAAGCATATTATACCCTATTTCGGGAATATCGGATACGACGAACTCGGCACGCCTGTTATAAATGAGTTTTCGGAGCACAAGCTGAAATTCGGCAGGGTGAACGGTTTCGGCGGTTTGTCGGCAAAAAGTGTTCACGATATTCTTGTTGTAATGCGCTCTGTGGCGAAGTACGCGGAGCGAGAATACGGTTACCGAAACCCTATGCGGAATATTTCCATACCAAAATCTGAAAGCAAGGAAGCCGAGGTGTTTGACAAGGACGAGCGCGGCAGGTTACAGAATTATCTCCGAAGCAATCTCACCGAAAGCAATCTGGGAATACTGCTGACAATGTATTCGGGGCTTCGCATTGGGGAACTTTGCGCGCTTACATGGAATGATATTGATTTTAAAAGCGGAGTTATCCGCGTTTCTAAAGCGCTTCAGCGTGTTCCCGATAAATCCAGCAAAGGCAGAACGGCGATCATAGTTACCTCTCCCAAGAGCAAAACCTCGGTGAGAGATATTCCGCTTCCTGCATTTGTCCTGGATATTCTGAAACAAAACAGATGGTCTGGCTATATTCTTTCGGGAACTAACAAACCTGTAGAACCACGCACCATGCAGAACCGCTTTAAAGCGGTTCTGAAAGAATGCGGCGTTCGCAGCGCTAATTTTCATCTGATCCGCCACACTTATGCTACCGTCTGCATTGAGAGCGGGTTTGACGCTAAGACCGTGAGCGAGCTACTCGGTCACTCAAATGTAAACATCACGCTCAACCGTTATGTTCATTCCTCTATGGAGATGAAGAAGAAATGCGTTGCCGGACTTAACCTTGTGGCATAAGTCTGTCAGCCGTCAGTTTTGAAAATGTACGTTGTCGCAAAACGTATTATATAGCCGAATTGTTGCGTTATTACCCGTATTTGAAGATTTTGCGAAAGCAAATCCTTGCCTAAGTATCTTTATTATACCGCATTCCACGGATATATACATTGATTTTATAAGAAATATATGGTATAATGTAAGATATGGGGGTGAGGATATGATAAGAATAGCTGTTTGCGATGATTTTAAGGATACAGTCAATCAAGTGAATGGGTATTTGTCTGAATACCAACAGCTTAGGAATCGAAAGCTCGATATTAAATTTTTTTTCAACGCAGAGGATCTGTGGGAATATTTAAGGAAAAATCGCTGCGATCTGATAATCCTTGATATCGAGCTTGTTAAGATGAATGGCGTGGAACTTGGACATCTCATTAGAACGGAACTGAAAGATAATATTATAAAAATTGTCTACATATCAGCCAAAAACTGTTATGATAGGCTACTTTTTGATGTACAACCTCTTAATTTCCTTCAAAAACCCATAGACAAAGAAAAGCTGTTTAAAATGATTGACTTGACCATACAGCTTTCAAACAATAATGAACGGTTCTTTACATTTGAAAATAAGCAGGGGGCATTTAGAATAAAATTTAGTGATATACTGTACTTTGAGAGCTTTGACCACGATATAAAAATCGCAACAGCAAGCGGAAACTATGAATTTAAATCCACTCTGTCGGAAGTAATGAAGCAGCTATCCAATTCGAGATTTTTACAAGTGCATCGTTCTTACATTATAAATTACAACAACACAAGCCATATTAAATATGAAGAAATAACCATGTCGAACGGCGACAAAATACCTGTCAGCAGAGACAGGCGTAAGGAAGTACGGAAAATCATATCCGAGTGGGAAGGAGTAGGGGTAGGAATATGAATGAGTTTATGCTATACACGTTAACCTATCTGTTTTCACAGGCATTGGGAATATATTCAATCTATAAACTGGTGAGAGCATTTTTTGAAGAATGCATAGTTAAAAGGTGTGTTGAAGTGGGTGCGTTTGTGGGATATTATGTGTTGACTTCTTCGTTATATCTAATTGTAAACGTTCCTATAGCAAATTTTGTAGTGAATATTATATCGGTTTTCTTGCTGACGTTTATGTATTCCTCATCGATTAAGAAAAAACTCCTTGTAGATGTTTTGACTTACATCTTTATGGCTGGAGTAGAAATGCTGGTTGTTACCCTAACCGGATACATTAGTTTTTCAATTACACAAACAAATGATTATCATTCAATATTTGGAATCGTAGTTATAAATATTTTAAAATATGTTGTATCAATGGCGGTTAGCGGATTTAAGAATATAAAGAATGGTAACACATTGCCTGTGTCATATTGGGTGCTGCTTTTGGTTATACCGGTTTCATCTCTGTTCATGCTTGTGGTGATTTTCCAATCCGACGGACTTGTTATATATCAAATTACGCTTTCAGTCATTGCCGTGTTAATTATTAACTCCACCGTGTTTTTCTTATTTGACAGATTGGCGAAATCACTTCTGGAAAAACAAGAAAAGGAGTTTGTGGAACAACAGAACAAATATTATGAGAATCAGTTGGAGCTTATAAACGTTTCACTTGAAAATTCAAGCATTCTGCGGCACGATATGAAAAATCATTTGCAAGCCATATTTACAGATATTAAAAACGGAAACATTATCGAAGCTCAACAACATATCTCAGACATAACAGATGTCTATAATTCAGATGGCGAAATAATACACACCGGGTATCCCGCAATTGATAGCATAGTCAATTTCAAACTGCAAGCCGCAAGGAAAAACGTAGTGAAAGTCAATGTCAGCTCCACTCTTCCGCAGGGGTTGAACATTTTCTCTTTTGATTTAACCGTTATCTTTGGCAACTTGATAGACAATGCTTTACAAGCGGTTTCGCTTGTTCCAGAAAACAAATTCATAGATTTAGCCTTACACTATTCCAAAGGAATGATGCTGATAAAGGTCTCCAATCCCTTTATCAATGAGATAAAAAAATCTGGCGACAAAGTAATAACCACAAAAAAGGATAAGAAAAATCATGGATATGGATTGACAAGCGTTAAAGAAGCTGTTGAAAAATACGACGGAACGATTGACATTATCCCTGAAAACAACATTTTTACTGTTACAGTTGTTCTTTATGTCGATTGAATTGTGAACAACAGGCTCGTGGGAATAACCCCATGAGCTTGTTTTTTTACAGTTCACGTTCGATTTATATACAGTTCACGATTTACTCCTTGAAAAATCAGCCAATTTTATATAGAATAATGTTATGCAAGTTATGGAATGCTTGTCAAAACAGAAAGGACGGTTTCGTTATGAAAAACCAAAAAGCAATTACCAAAGCAATAGGCATTAAAAAGGCGATTGCAGCTGCAGCTAAGATGGCAACAGCAGCCAATGTTAATTCGGCTTGTATGTTTGTTGCTTACCAGCCGAAGCTGCCTAAAGATGCAAAAAAGCTCCGCAAGTTCTGATTATGGAGCTTTTAGCAAGGCTGGCGGTCAAAATCGTAAACAACCTTGTTCATAGCGGCGTGATCAAAGAGGAAGACGCGGAGATATACATATACGGTATAAATCAAATACTGACATCTGTGCTCAACGTGTCTTCCGCTTTGATTATCGGATTGATTTTCGGTGTGTTTCCTGAGATCGCGGTATTCATGGCGGCTTATATTCCGCTGAGATCGTTTGCGGGCGGATATCATGCCAAAACGCCTTTGAGTTGTTATGTTTTTTCTGTAATAATGCTGATTGTCGTTTCAATCGGTTTGAAATATCTACATTTAGCGGATTGGGTATACTATGCCGTTTTGGTAGCAGCAACACTTGTTGTGCTTGTACTATCTCCCGTTGAGGACAGGAACAAACCGTTAGATGAAATAGAGCAAAAGGTATATAAAAGGCGAACGATACTCATAGCGGCAGTGGAACTTACTCTTGCCATGCTGCTCAAACTGCTGATGTTTGACGATTTATTTATTGCAACAGCATATTCGTTTGTCGTATTGAGCCTTATGCTTATTGCCGGAAAAGCAAAAAATCGCTTTGAATTGTCAAAGTGAACGAACTTCCGTTCTCCCTTAAAAGAGAACCCGAACAATGGGCAGATTTATATCAGTTGATAAAGATAGCTGCTATAACTGCAGAAAGCGAGGAAATAATGAACAGCAAATTTAAACAAACAGTCAAGAGACTTATATCCGGCTTAGTAGCCGCGGCAACGGCAATAACCATGTTGCCGCATATTCCCGCATTTGCTGAAACCGGAACAACTACATATTCATACGACGGCTATGATGTGGAGTATTCCGTTTTAAACGAATGGGATAACGGTCAGACTGTCGAAATTAAAGTCACCAATACGAGTGATGACTCTATTTTGAACTGGGCGGTGAAGTATAACGCTCAGGGTGAGATCAGCAACCTTTGGAATGCTGCCGTTTATGATAATCAGGGCGAGGACTACATTATCAAGAATAGCGGCTGGAACTACGAGATTGCTCCCGGTCAGACCGTCAACTTTGGGTATACGCTTGTTGATGACAAATTTGAGACGCCGGATGATTTTGAATTGTGTTCAAAGCGTGTTGATGTGGCAATCGGCTATGAAGCTGCGCTCAATATTATTGAGCAATGGAACACAGGAATCAAAGGCGAGATTGTTATCACCAACACTTCCGACGAACCGCTTGAGGCATGGACATACTCGTTTGACAGCAACTTTACGATAGACAATCTTTGGGACGCTCGTATACTTGCTAGCGCGGACAATCACTATACTATCGCGAGTGAAATGTGGACGAATCCTATTGCTGTCGGTGACTCCAAAGTAATTGGTTTTACCGCTTTCATTAATGAGGATATTACACCCGAAATTTCAAACGGCATGCTTACCGTTATTGAAATTGACATTCTTGAAATTGATTGGGAGGACACAACGGATACCGACGGGGATGGGCTGCCCGATGTTTATGAGAAATTCCTTTTAGGAACAGACGAAAAAAATCCAGACACTGATGGTGATGGACTAACTGATTATCAAGAAACTTTTATCACAGAGACCGATCCCTTAAAATATGATTCTGTAACTGAAGAGATTTCGGATTCTGATGTTGATATAGACGGTGATGGACTATCTAATATTCAAGAAATTGAACTTGGTACTGATCCAAGGAAATCTGACACGGATAACGATGGGTTATCCGATAGTGACGAATTGAACATTTACAATACCGATCCATTGAACCCCGACACGGATGAGGATGGGTTAAATGACGGAGATGAAGTAATCCTCGGACTTAACCCATTAAAATCAGACACTGACGATAATGGCGTATTAGACAGTGATGAGTATATTGAGCAAGACGTCAACAGAAATAGATTTGACAACAGTCTTTTCTCAAATAACGTTGCTATTCCTTCTGCACTTAATGTTTCTGCAAAAGGAAATGCAAACAATAACATTAATATTTCTGAATACACCGGCTATTTAAAGGGCGAAGAGCGAGCGTATGTGGGAAAAGTTATTGAAATCACAAACTCGGATATCAATAATGGAATACTTACATTCGCTTTGGACAATAAATACAATGTAAAGAAATATGAAATTGGTGGCACAATCACCAATGGACTTTTAATATGCTATAATGATGGAGAATATACAACTCCATTAGAAACTGTTTATGATGAAGAAACAAGAACATTAAGTGCAGATATATCTTCGGAGGGTATTTATTTTGTTCTTGATGTTATGGGTTGGCTTGATTTAATGGGAGTTGATCTTTCCGAGGAAGAGAATTTTAGCATAACACCCGCAGCACGAAGGAAATCAGCTAATAATGTATCAAAATCAGATATCAGCATCGCTGACTCGAAAATTAAAGCGCAGGTAGATATAGTTTTTGTAATTGATACTACAGGTTCAATGGGTTCGTATATTACTAACGTAAAAAACAATATTACTGCGTTTGTTAATGAAATTGAGGCAGCTGGTATTTCACCGTCTTTTGCTTTGGTTGATTATAGAGACATTACCTGTGATGGTCAGTATTCTACCAATATAAAGAAAAACAATGATGGTGATAATTGGTTTAAGAATGCTGAGGATTTCAAATCAGCTATTGCAAAATTAACTGTTAATGGTGGCGGAGATGGTCCGGAAACGGCAATCGACGGACTTGAAATGGCACGTAGGCTTAATCTGAGAACATCATCTCAGAAATTCTTTGTTCTTGTTACAGATGCTAACTATAAGATTGCTAACAATTATGGAATCGAGTCAATGAGTGAGATGATAGAACTACTCGTTAATGACAAAATTAACGTTTCTGTTGTTTCCAACACAAGTTATAACTCAACATATAGAGAGCTTTATGAAAACACTGGCGGTTTGTTTGCAAATGTCGGGAGCAATTTTAAAGATGAATTACTTAAAATTGCCGATATGATTAATGAAGAAACCAATAATGGTTACTGGATTGCTCTCAAAGGACTTGTTCCTCAAATAGTAAAGCTTGATGAAAAACCCTCAATTGGCAGTGCTGCTAACACGGATGAAGATACCCGTTTAGATATAGAAGAGCTCAAAAGCGTAGAGCCGATGGATACCATTGATGTTTCGTGGTTTTTGTACCTTTTAGGATTACCTAGAGATTACACTGAGGAGACTATTCCTTATTACGATTATTATAGCAATCCCACTTTGGAAGATACTGATTTTGATGGCATGGATGATGGGTTTGATCCGTTTCCAACAAATAACACCTTTAGTGGAATAATGCATTATAATCATAATGACGATGATAAAACCTGTGATGTTGAATTTAATGTGGATTATCGTACATTATTTGGCAATAACACAGAGTATTCCCAAAGTTTAGCAAATCTATCTATTTTATATGCTTCTGATGCATATGATGACAACTATATTGAAGTAACTGAAGGAACTTCTGGTGGGGCAGATGATGGCTGTGTAACGTTTGGAGGATTATTTGGTTTAGACGGTAAGTTTATAACAATTGACGGGGATGACTACCTTGAAGACAAAGACGATATCACACAGTTTTATGTTGGTCATCGTACTGTCAAATATGGTGGAGAGGAGCGTGAAATAATCATACTTTCAGTGCGTGGCACTAATTCAACCAATGCCGAATGGTCAAGCAACTTTGATGTGGGTGCTGATACGTCAGAATATTATAATTTGACTGGCTCTCATCCTGACTGGAAAAACAAAGAAAATCATAAAGGCTTTGACGTTACAATGAATCGTGTGCTGAAAGAATATAATAAATACGCCGAATCACAGGGCTTCAATAGTGATTCAATAAAGAAAACCATTTTAGTCACTGGACATTCGCGTGGAGGCGCAATAGCCAATTTGCTTGGTGCATACTTTGAAAAAAGAAGTGATTATAAATCATTTACATATACATTTGCTTCTCCATTTACTACGACAGACCCGTTAGCAGAAAGCTACTCCACCATTATGAACGTTATGAACACCGATGATCTAATTCCACATTTGCCAATTAAAGAATGGGATTTTAAAAAATACGGCAAGATGTTTAAAATAAGTGTTGAAGACAACTATGAATACAAGGGTCTTTTTATCGGTAATGCAGGTGATGGGACATTTGAAAAACTTGTTGGCTTTGACTACAACAATGATGGTGGTACACAGAGAACTTTGAGCTATTTTTCTAAAATCGCTACTGGACGTGATGATTTGTATGTTTATGATGAATCCGATGACGGGAAAGTTAACTTGAAAAACAAATATCACACTACGAAGTCTGGTGCAGAAGAAGAGATGGAGGAACTCAAAGAAGAACTTGCAAAATATAAACTTGACAAATTCTGCACATTGTATGTGGTTGGTGGCGGTTTCTTAACACCTTACCATGTTGAGGTTAATTATTGTCCAGCATACTTGATGCAAGATTTGGCTAATTTAACAACTTCTAAACAATTGGAGAACTATCCGACGTTTGGATTTGATACAAGAGGCAAGTATGCCTATGCAAAAACTTCGTTTATTGTTTCAAGTGGCTTTGGTGCGGATTTTGTAGTGGGTGGTATGGTTGATCCACATATGCAACCCACATATTACCTCATTGCTCATAACACACTTGAATCGCAATATGATTCTGAATAAGAGGTGAGAACGTGAAGTCAAACTTAAAAAAACACATTCTGATGACTGCACTAAATATTGTGGTTGTTGTTGTGTACTTTGCAATAAGCTTTTTTGCCTTACCTAATATTCCAGGCATCGGAAAATCTATCAGTACAGATTTAGATGTTATAATAATTAGTCTGCCTATTTTGCTGATTTCGATTATCATGATGATTAATGAGCAGCATTTGTGGTTATGGATTGTGCCAGATATCATCTACTGTGTTCTTATGATTACAACCTCAAATGATAATTATCATCCATACGGAATAGGTGTATTTGGGTTTGATCCATTAAACCGAACTTATGAAAGGGATATTGCGCTTATTGAGAGCATTATAGTTTTGGCTATAATGCTAATAGTGCAATCAGTCGCCAAATTGCTAACCAGACTAATAAAAAGAAAAAAGGAGGGTGGTAAAGGAAAATCATAATTGATTTATTCGTGATATAAGCGTAAGTTTTGATGAAACTATTTTACAAGGTGGTAAAACCGCAGACAAAACAATAAGCTTGTATTGATGACCTTATATCCGAGGCGGAACACCGTCTCGGATATTTTTTGTTCAAAACAGAATAATGTTTCCCAAATGATCGCATCCCATGTGAATTATTGCAAAAAAGTTGCTTTTGCAGCATATTAAATTGGTTAATTATGCCTTGTTTAGTTCTTTAACTATTAAATCGTGCACTCCGGTTTGAATAAAACAGTTTATAAGTTAGAGGGATATGGTGGAAGACGAGAACATTGAAATCGACATAATCGAACAGAAAATGTCATTCTTAAATGGGAAAGCAAATTACAAAGTCTACTCATTTTTAGTGTCCGTCCGATTCCCTCTGAGATGATGAAAACAATGTGTTATTATTAGGAAAACAAGAAGCAATCAGAGAAATCAAGTTTTTTCTGCTTGATTAAAATCTTGTTGTACTGATTGTGCTGCCGATTTAGGACTTTAAGCGTTTTACGAACGTTCTTGATCGGTATGTGCTCGCCAAGTTCAGACCATTTATTAAGGGCGTTGCGATCTCAAAAGCGTACTTTTTATCAGTCTAGACATTTCAAACGCGGTTTGTATCTTAACAGCTGGAAAACATAGGGTTGATTACGAAATATACCCGCGTTGTGGAGTGAGTTGGCTATTAGTTCATAATAGTTGCTCGTTATGCGAAACCTCAAAGAGTTCTGCCACGACTACGCCAAAGGGCTGCACAGTTGCAACCATGCTTTTGCCTTTGGAACATCGATACCTACTAAATTTATAAATATTCCTATAAAATGAATTTGTAATCGAATAAGCCACACTTTGCCTATTACCTACTCTGTCAACTAAGGGATGCGATCGCAGAAAAGTCGGCAGCAAGGACGCCGCTCCCCAAGCGACAAGCTCGACTTGCAGAACGCTGTAATGAGAGTATGTATGACAGTCTTAAACACGGGCGCGATGTCCCAAGAAGGACTACATCAATCCACAACTATAGCTAAAGTAACAAGTGCGTATAACCCATGATTGGATTGCCGTGGATTTACTCGACAAATATGTTGTAGTTGACAACAACATTTTTACTGTTACGGTTATTCTTTATGTCGATTATACTATGCAGGCTCGTGGGAATAACCCCATGAGCTTGTTTTTTTACAGTTCACGTTCGATTTATATACAGTTCACGATTTACTCCTTGAAAAATCAGCCAATTTTATATAGAATAATGTTATGCAAGTTATGGAATGCTTGTCAAAACAGAAAGGACGGTTTCGTTATGAAAAACCAAAAAGCAATTACCAAAGCAATAGGCATTAAAAAGGCGATTGCAGCTGCAGCTAAGATGGCAACAGCAGCCAATGTTAATTCGGCTTGTATGTTTGTTGCTTACCAGCCGAAGCTGCCTAAAGATGCAAAAAAGCTCCGCAAGTTCTGATTATGGAGCTTTTAGCAAGGCTGGCGGTCAAAATCGTAAACAACCTTGTTCATAGCGGCGTGATCAAAGAGGAAGACGCGGAGATATACATATACGGTATAAATCAAATACTGACATCTGTGCTCAACGTGTCTTCCGCTTTGATTATCGGATTGATTTTCGGTGTGTTTCCTGAGATCGCGGTATTCATGGCGGCTTATATTCCGCTGAGATCGTTTGCGGGCGGATATCATGCCAAAACGCCTTTGAGTTGTTATGTTTTTTCTGTAATAATGCTGATTGTCGTTTCAATCGGTTTGAAATATCTACATTTAGCGGATTGGGTATACTATGCCGTTTTGGTAGCAGCAACACTTGTTGTGCTTGTACTATCTCCCGTTGAGGATAGAAACAAACCGTTAGCTGAAATAGAGCAAAAGATATACAAAAAACGGACGATGAATATTGCGGCGGCAGAAGTTATGGTATGTCTCGCACTTAAATTTGTGGGGTATGATAATCTGTTCGTTGCCGTGGTATATTCGTTTGTTGTGTTGAGTTTTATGCTTGTTGCCGGAAAAGTTAAGAACCATTGGTCTATTGCTCCTTGAAGTAGAACTTAGCTGAAGGTAGGTAAGAATGAGAATTTAAACAAGGGTTAAAGTAAAAAAGGTTTTTGGGTTGATCATTGCCGAATTTTGCAAAAGTCTTAAGCACTATGAATGAAAGAAAGGTTGTGTATTATGTTTAGCAAATTAAAAAATCGACTTGACAGGAAAAGCAAAAGGGTGGTTGCGCTGTTAGCAACGATAACATTGCTATGTAGTTTCACGGGATGTGCTGGTAGTGAAGCGAGTAATGCTGTTACCGATAGTGTTACAAGCGTATTGCAAAGCACACATGTTTCAGAATCGAAAGACTCACAAGATTCAGAAACCAACTCGGATAACACTAGTTCGTCCGACTCTCAAAACGAGCCAGGCAGCAGTCAATCGGATTTTGATTTTGATGAGGCAGTGAAAAACATTACGCTGTTTGGGAGTAAAATATCTTTACCGTGCACGATAGAGGATTTCGGGGAGGATTATTCATTACTTGAAACAAATTTAACAACGTTCGGCGATATCTCATCATGTAGTATTTTATATCAGGGAAAAAGCATCGGAACGGTTTCTCTAATCGGGTACAAAAATGATGGCAATCTTAACGATAAGAAAATCGTTTCTTTGTCATTAGGATTTATTGCAAAAGATGTAGGTGCGAGCGATTCGCTTAAAAATGCATTGTATGAGAGCCGCGGTTGGTACAATGGTTTGATTGAAGTTGATTTTGCCGGATTGTCATTTGAATCAACAAAAGTTGAAGTGGAAAGTTTATTTGGTAAACCAGATAATAGTGATGATGATTCTGCGGATTATAAGTTTTATTCCAATGACCAAAGCAACAGTGTCGAAGTAAGGTTTTATCAAGATAAGGTAAAACAAATTGTCGTATATATGAATGGAGGAAATAATTATGAGCAACAACAGTGATGTTTTAAATTTCTTGGAAGATGTTCAGAACACAGTAAATATATATAATGTGCGTAATGCCTTAGAGGCAGTTTCAAATGCGGTCTCCGATTTAACCAAAAACTTTCATTTGAAGGCATCAATTTTTACAGATGTTTCATTGAGTGTAATCAGTTTATTAAATGTATTTGATTATGTAGATGACTATAATGAGGCTAAACTTATAGGCGACGAATCAAAAAAGAATGCAGCCTTTGGACAAATTACATCTCAATTTATGGATATTTTAGGGACTGCAATAGGGTACGTTCCTGGATGCAAATACACATCATTGGTGTTGTATGTTGCTTCTGATTGTTTAGAGGCAGGAACAAATATTATATCTAAACATATTGAACAGATAAGAGAAGTGGAACGTCAAATTGATGAGGCTCTTGGTAATAAAGAGCCTGTTAACAATTGGGAAGAATTAGAGCAACAATTGAGAGATGCGGGAGCCTCTGAAAGCGATATCAAAGCACTAATTGATGCTCTTAAAAAATTAGATGACGCACTCTCTGGTTCAGGAGTTGATACAGGCACTTTGCACGATAATGTTACAGCTATGGAAAACATGTGGAATGATCCTGAAAATGGTGCGAAAGCTGCATACAAAGATGCTAATGATGCAGCACAAAAGTATCGAGATTCTTTCGATGAAGACGGCAATTATATTGATCCCGATAAAAATGCCGGTGATGGGATGGGTGGTGCTGCAGGCGATACTGGCGATGCCGAAGGCGCAAGAGTTGATCCCTTAATTCTTGATTTGAACAAGGATGGCTTTGACATTGAAACGAAGAAGTTCGGTGCGCATTTTGACCTCAACTGCGACGGCTTTGCAGAGAAGATCAACTGGACACGCAAAGACGCTATCCTTGCGCTCGACAAGAATCACAATGATTTGATAGACAATGGCAGCGAAGTGTTCGGAGATTTCCACTTGCTCGCCGATGGTTCAAAAGCAAAGAACGGATTTGAAGCTCTTTCGCAATATGACACCAATGGCGACGGCGTAATCGATGAAAATGACGAGATATTCGATCAACTCAGATTATGGGTTGACGAAAACGGTGATGGGGTTTCGGATCAAGGCGAATTGAAGTCCCTTAAAGATATGCATATCAAAGCCATAAACTTGAACTATGAATATGTCAATCAATCAACGGGAACAGAGGCTCTTATTGGTAATGTTGCGACCTTTGTTTATGAGGACGACACTGTTGGTAATATCGGCGAAATGTGGGTGTCCTCCGATCTGTACGACGCTATCGAAAAGGTAATTGTTGGCGTTACGGATATGACGGACGGTCTGCCCAATGTGAGAAGCTACGGTAAGGTAAACTCTCTGCACGCTGCGATTGTGATGGACGAAACCGGCAAGCTGAAAGCATTGGTGGAGGATTTTGTTTCCGAAACCGACAACGATGCCAGACTTGCAATCGTCGAAGATATCCTTCACTTCATCTGCCATACGGAAGATGTTGAGGACGGCAGCAGGGGTGCTTATGCAAATGCAAAGGACCTCGCTGTAATAGAGGCAATCATGGGCAAGAGCTTTATGGGTGTGAACGGTGAAAACCCCAATTCTGCGGCGGCCCCTATACTTAACAGAGTTTATGATGATCTCGTTGAGTTGTATTGTTTTGCAATGATAGGCAGCCAGATCACAGAACACCTTAATTATATCAGAGCTGATTTGGATGCCGATGGGAATAGAATTCCGTATATGGGTTTCTTCAACAGACACTTGCTTTATGGTTTAGAGTTAGGATATATAAGCGAAAAAACATTCTCAGATGTTTGTTCATACCTTGGATATTATGGTTCGAATATAGAGAACGACTATCGCTTGTTTACCGAATTCAGAACATATATTGAGGATTATGCTCCCCAATGCCTTGATATTGTTGACGCTTCGGTATTCGGTGCAATCAGAGACTCCGATTCCGGAAATTACATAAACGGAACTACGATTGCCGATGTTGTTTATGGAAACGGTGGTAACGATACCATCAACGGCGGCGAAGGGAACGATCTTCTTTTCGGCGGCGATGGTAATGATACGATTTACGGCGGTAAGGGCAACGACACCATCTACGGAGATGACGGCGATGATATTCTTGACGGCGGTGTTGGTGACGACATTCTCAAGGGTGGCACTGGCAACGACACCTATGTCTTCGCCAAAGGCTACGGCAAAGACACGATCATAGATGCCGATGGTCTGAACACGCTGCGCTTTAAGGGTCTCAACCCCACGGATATTCTCGTAAACGGCACAGACGAATACGATGCGACCATTACGATCAAAGGCACGAACGACACGCTCGTTATCACGGACTTCCGCAAGGGCGAGGAATATGCAAATTACGACCTTGAATTCGACGGCATAAAAATGCACGTTACCGACAAGGGCAGCCCGTTCAGGCATATCTACGGAGGAAACGGCGACGACGTTCTCAAGGCGGTAGTTGACGACTCTATTATGCACGCTTTCGGCGGCAACGATACCGTTTACGGCAGCGACGGAAACGACATAATCTACGGCAACGAGGGCGATGACGCTATCTATGCCGGAGCAGGCGACGACCTTGTTTATGGCGGCGACGGCGATGATATTCTTGACGGCGGCGAGGGCAATGATTTCCTCTACGGCGGTTCCGACAATGATACATATGTCTTCGGCAGATATTACGGCACGGACATTATCAGCGACAATGAGGGCACTTCCACGATAAAAATCGCGGACGGCATTTCCTTTGATGAACTTGATATAATCTCCGTTGGAGATGATGTTGTGATCGCGTTCAAGGACAGAGAGGACAAGCTCATTATAAACGGCTTCGCGGAAACCCCCGACAATTACATTCTTGAAGTCGGCGGTGAGAGCATTTTGCTCAAAGACAACATAACCGCGGATGAAAGCGGGTTCCTTTCCGGCTCGGAGGGAAGCGATTATATCGTTAATGAAAGCAGCTCCGTTATAGCGGGCGGCAGCGGTGATGACCGCATAATAGGCAATGACGAGGACGAGATCATATTCGGCGACAGCGGAAACGATCAGATTCTCGCGGGCGGCGGAAACGATGTTATTTTCGGCGGCAGCGGCGATGATTACATCAACGGCGGCGAAGGAAACGATATGATCGACGGCGGTTCGGGCAATGACTTCATCTACGGCGGCGCGGGCGACGACACTTACTTCTTCAACCCCGGTTCCGGAAATGATTCTATTATGGACAGCGAGGGCGCGAATACCATTATGTTCGGCGACGGCTTCACGGCGTCGGGCATAAAGGCGTACCGCTCCAACTGGAACGACCTCCTCATAACCTTTGACGGGTTTGACGATACCTTGATTATCAAGAATTATTGTATCAACAAGGACGCGAGAAACTTTACGCTCGTGTTCGCGGACGGCACGGTTGTTGAAGCTGCGGCAAAGGACAGCCCGCTCAGAAAGATCTATGGCACGGACGGCAGCGAGTACATGGAATCCATCTATGACGACGGCATTATAAATGACGCGCAGGAATCCGATGATCAGATAGTCGGAAGTGACGGTAACGATATGCTTTACGGCGGCGACGGCGACGAGCGTATCACGGGCAAGGCGGGCGACGATGTTCTCGACGGCGGTAAGGGCAACGATTATCTAAGCGGCGGCGCGGGAAATGACACCTACATCTTCAACAAGGGCTACGGTGTTGATACCATCAGCGACGGCGAGGGTACGAATACTATTAACATCTACGGATATTCGGCAAGTCAAATCAAGGCGTATCGCACCAACTGGAACGATATCACGATTACGTTTGCCGATTCCGAGGATAAGATAGTGATCGAGGGCTTCTTTACCTCCGAGACAAACAGAAACTTCTACCTCACCTTTAACGGCGGCGGCAGAGTACACGCGACCGCGTCCAACAGTCCGCTGAGAACAATCTACGGCACGGACGGCGATGACTATATGGCGGCTATGGACGACAGAGGCGTAACCCTTTACGGCGAAAACGGAGCGGACAACCTTAATGGCGGCAGCGGCGCTGACAGACTGTACGGCGGTATCGGCAATGATCAGCTGTACGGAAACGGCGGCAATGATACGCTTGACGGCGGCGCGGGCGACGATATGCTCTACGGCGGCGCGGGAAACGACACCTATATCTTCAATGTCGGCAGCGGCACCGATACGATTATCGACAGCGAGGGTATCAACACGATCTCGTTCGGCGCGGGTCTGACAGAGGACGCTATGACCGCTTACAGACACAACTGGAACGATCTCATGATCACATTCGAGGGCATTGAGGACAAGCTGATAATTCAGGGCTACTTCGGCTCCGAAAGCAACCGCAATTTTGAGATAAGATTTGCGGACGGCACACGCTATGCTTATGATGACGCTGAAAATCCCATAAAGCAGGTTCACGCGACTGAGTATGACGATTGGATGACAGCATGGAGCGACAGCGGCATTGCGCTGCACGGCGACGGCGGCAACGACAATCTTACGGGCGGCGCGGGTGATGATATGCTGTTTGGCGGCGTCGGAAACGATACGCTTAACGGAAACAACGGCGACGATATCCTTGACGGCGGCGAGGGCAATGACTTCCTCTACGGCGGCTTGGGTGGCGACACTTATAGGTTCGGCATCGGTTACGGTTCGGATATAATCGAGGACAATGACGGCGATAACAAGGTAGAACTCCTCGGGATAAATTCCGACGCGGTTTCGTTTGAATTGACGGATGGCGGAGAATTGGTTATTACCGTCACCGAAAGCGGCGATGTTCTGACGATTCGCAATTTTGACAGCGAGCGTTTTACGTTCGAGTTTGCCGACGAGGTGTCCGGAACATTCAATGTTGAAACCGGAGAGTTTGAGAAAACTCTTACCGAGGAAGAGATCGCGGCGCTTGAAGCGGCTGAAACAGAGGACGAGCTTGCACAAGCAAACGCGGATATTCTCGACGAGCTTTACGCTGACGATAATTCCGTTTCCGAACTGCTCACAGAGAATGACAACACCGTTATTTCCGAGATCGCCGACAGCGTATCTACAGCAGACGAGAACGAAAATACGGCGGATCAGATTGATGTTCAAGTGATGATACTGACCGAAAATATGGCGGCATTCTTGAACGAAAGCAATATTTCCGACAGTATGAATATGCAAAGCAGCACAGACAACTCCGAGTTTGCAAATCAGCTGCTGGTCAGCACTCAAGCATCATAAAAGCACTTTTGCACATTTCATTCAATGCAGCAGCTTCAATGCTGCTGCATAATTTTTGAAAAAGGAGGTCGAATAATGGAGAAAACGCAGGACAGTGGGCTTACTTGCTTTATGATAGTGATGAAATTTCACGGAATTCCTATCACAAAAGAGCAAGCAGAAAACCTGTCGGTACTCGATCCCGAGCAGAAAACCGGAGAAATAGAAATAATTGAATCCGCGAAAAAGCTGAAAATGCGGGCGCGGCTCTGTCGATTGAATATAAACAAGCTGAAAAATGTCAACGCTCCCATTATAGCGAAGGACAGCAACGGCGATTTTTTTATAATCGCGAAATCCACGGAAGATAAATTTATGCTTTTATTCGCGGATAAAACTCAGCCCGAAATAAAATCTCGCGAGGAGCTTGCGGAGATATGGGACGGAACGGCGGTTATTATCAGCAAAAAAGGCACTGCGGACAGAGAAGCGATTTTCAGCTTCAAGTGGTTTGTTCCGACAATACTTAAATTCAAAAAGGAATTTATACAGGTTCTGATAGCCGTTTTTACGGTGCAGATTTTGGGAATCCTGACGCCTGTAATGACTCAGGTAGTCGTGGATAAGGTGCTGGTACACCGCAGTATGTCGACGCTGAACGTGCTTGCAATTGGTATCGGGATAGTTTACGTTTACGAGCTTATTCTGGGACTTGCGAAAAACTACGTTTTCACGCACACGACTAACCGAATAGACGTAATGCTGAGCTTCAAATTATTTCGGCATTTGTTCGCGCTGCCGCTGAAATATTTTGAGTCAAGGCGCGTCGGCGAAACGGTTGCCAGAGTGCGCGAGCTTGACAGTATCCGGAATTTTCTCACGGGCACGCCGCTGTCCTCAATGATTGACCTTATTTTCATAATCGTGTACATTGTGGTGCTGTTTTTTTACAGTTCTTCACTTACGGTTATAGTGATATGTTCCATTCCCGTTTACGCAGTTTTATCCGCTATTGTTACACCTCTTTTTAAGAAAAGGCTTGATGAAAAATTTGAAGCGGGAGCAAATACACAGTCGTTTCTGGTGGAATCCATAACGGGAGTTCAGACCGTGAAATCTTACGCTCTCGAACCTAAATTTGAGAAAAAATGGGGCGATTTGCAATCGGATTACGTCAAGGCAAGCTATAAAACCTCAATGGTTTCGGCGACGGCAGGAACAACCGGACAGTTTATTCAGAAATTATTTGATTTGCTGATTTTGTTCTTTGGAGCAAAAGCTGTAATGGACGGCAATTTCACGGTCGGTCAGCTTGTGGCGTTCCGTATGCTTTCGGGCAGAGTAAGCGGTCCGGTGCTGCGGCTTGTGCAGCTGTGGCAGGAGTATCAGCAAGCATCTCTTTCGGTAAAGCGAATCGGAGATATTTTCAATACTGCTCCCGAACCTGTTCTTAACGCCAACCAAACTTCTATGCCTAAAATCAACGGAAAAATCGTATTTGATAAAGTGCATTTCAGATACAATCCACAAGGGGGCGAGGTTATCAAGGGCATGAGCTTTGAGATCGAACCCGATACGATAGTCGGAGTTGTCGGCAGAAGCGGTTCGGGAAAAAGCACGATTTCCAAGCTGATACAGCGGCTCTATATTCCCGAGGGCGGAAAAATCTCCGTTGACGGTATGGATATTTCGCTCGTCAATCCCGCAATGCTGAGAAAGCAAATTGGAGTTGTTCTGCAAGAGAACTTTATGTTCAACGGAACGATCGCTGAAAATATTTCAATACACTGCCCTACCGCCTCGATGGATCAGATCATAAACAGCGCAAAAATAGCGGGAGCACATGATTTTATACTTGAACTCCCTGACGGTTACAATACAATAATCGGCGAAAAAGGAATGGGATTATCCGGCGGTCAGAAGCAGCGTGTTGCGATAGCTCGCGCAATTCTGAATAATCCGAGAATACTTATTTTTGATGAGGCTACATCGGCGCTCGATTACGAATCCGAGAGCATTATTCAGAATAATCTCAAAGAAATCTGCAAAGGTCGGACGGTTCTGATAATCGCTCACAGACTTTCCACACTTAAAGACGCAAAGAAAATTATGGTTATCGACAGAGGAAACCTTGTGGAGTACGACACCCACGAGAATTTAATGGAGCAGCAGGGCTTATATTTCCACTTGTACAACCAGCAGAAACGAGGTGACACTGATGAACAATGCGCTGACGGAATACATTCTGAAGCACGGCAAAAAGCGTGATAAGGAGCTTAAATACGACTTTATGCCGTCGCTGCTTGAAATTATCGAGCGACCCGCACACAAAGCCGGAACGGTTATAATTATCGGGATATTTACGCTGCTTATCGGCGCAATAATCTGGGCGTGCCTTTCGGAGATAGACGTGGTCATAACCGCAAGCGGCAGCGTTCAGCCTATCGGAAATCTAAATGTTGTAAAGACATATTCCGGCGGAACGGTAAAATCAATAAATGTTTCCGAGGGCGATTTTGTCGAACAAGGTGACGTTTTGATAGAGCTTGATTCGGAGGCACTTGACATTGACGTGAATCAGCTTCAAAATCAACGGAAAATTCTTGAAGCACAGAGGGATATTTACAAAATGATAATCGATGGCAGCGATCTATCGGAGATTAAAGCAAACGGTTATTCCGATGATTTAAAGCCGTATATTCAATCAATTCTTGACTCTAATGCGGACTACCGGAATTCGCTTGCAAATCTTGAAAACGAAAAATCGTCCGCGGAAATAAATCATGAAATTGCAAAGCTGCAATTGGAGCAGTATCAAGATACAGGTGGTACAGAGCGGCAGATAAAGGCGCAGGAATTGACTGTGGAGCAGCATGCGCTTACAGTAGAAAACGCGGATTTGCAGATTTCCGGTATAAAGGCTCAGTATAGCTCGCAGATAAATTCCAATATTTCCGAGGTCAACAACAAGCTTGACGAGATTGAAACAAATCTCGAAAAGTACAGGCTATCAACGGAATACCAGAATATAACCGCGCCTGTAAGCGGATATGTGAACAGCGTCGGCGTGAACACGCTCGGCGAGACCGTAACGTCGGCGCAGCAGCTTGTGACGATAGTTCCCGACAACACTCCGAACGAAATGCTATGCTATGTTAAAAATACAGATATAGCGGACATTGAACTCGGAATGGAAGCTGAAATAAAGCTGGAGGCTTATCCGTACAACAAGTACGGCACTGTCAAGGGAACGGTAAAGTACATAAGTCCAAGCTCGTTTACAAATGAGCAGCTCGGAAACGTTTATATCGTCAAGCTTGACATCGATGGCGGCAACGAAAATATTAATATTATTTCGGGACTTTCCGGTGCGGTCGAGGTCAAGACCGATAAGCGCACGGTTATGGATTATTTTCTTGAACCTATTATTAAGGGGTTTGGGGATAGTCTGAAGGAAAAGTGATAGGTGACTGTTGCTTAATTTTTTTTAGAAAGGTTAAGGTTTAGACTATGGAAAATCGCATGTTATATTGCTATAAGGAATGGCTTGAGAAAAGGTATGGCAACACTTTTAAACGGATATTCAAACTACCTGTTGCGGCGATTGTTCTCTTAGCTCTTCTTTTTTGCGGGCTGATAGGCTTTTTTGTTTTATTAGTGTATCCAGATGCCGGAAGAAATAATTCAACTGCAACATTGGTGTTGTCTGGCGTTTATGTTCTGCTTTGCATGATTACGTCAATCTACTCTGAAAAATATCAAGTTAAACATAGCAAACAGAGTATGAAAAACTACAAAAAATACTGTGAAGATATGATGAAAGATGTTCTAGGGCAATATGGATTTTCTGAGAATTTCATCCCAACATTGATTGAGAGGTTTAATACAATGATAAATGAGATTGACGAGAAAATCAAAACAAAGCATGAACATTTCAATAAATTCTTTGAAATGTTGCTGATCCCTATTTCCGCTATTATTTTGGGTGCTCTTCTTGACAAAAGCGATAATACAAATGAAACTTTAGGTCTTGGTTTATCCGGGATAATAGTAATTTTATTAATTTATGCGGTCGCTGTCTTCGTTTTATTTTTATATGACTTTGTTATAAGATTTCCGCAAGGTAAATATAAAGAGTTTGTGACAGATTTGCAGAGTATCCTTGATTTTAAGGAATGTGAAAACACAAATGATTTAGATGTCAATGTTAACACTTTGTGTACAACAGAAGTTACATCAGAAAACTCGGCTGTTCATACATAAGCAGTATGATATTATAGTGAATGCATGGAAATATAATAGGAGTTGATTATCATAGTCCAGACAGCCTGTGGAATCAAAGGGCTGTTTGGCTGTGTAAACGGCAAACGACAGCGTAACCGATCAGCTCTTGATAATTTCAAATCCGAGGCAACATTCTGCCTCGGATATTTTTCTGTACTAAAACGGGCATCAGCTCGGTGCAGGTCTCCGCCCTGTGTAAATTGAAGACACCAAAAAAACAATTTACACAGGAGGGACAAGCAATGTCCAAGAAACATATTATCAGAATTGACGGAAAAACCGTAGAGGTTTCGGATGAGATTTATACTTTCTTGAAGCGTTCCGAATGGAACAGCAATTATGCAGAACTCAGGCGCAAACGAGAACGGATAATAATCGATTCCGAAGCTATGACAGTAAAAACAATACCCGGAAAGGAGGATTCACTTGAAAGGCTTGAGTCGGTCGGAATTGAAATACCCGATAAAACCGAGCCCTTTGAGAATGTCTTAATCAATAAAATAATACTTGAACAAGCGCTCGCGCAGCTAACTGCTGACGAGCGCTTCCTTATTTATGAGCTTTATTATTCGGATAAGACAGAGCGTGAGCTTGCCGAGGAGCTGCACAAAACTCAGCAAAATATTCACAAAATGAAGCGCAGAATTTTATGCAAACTGTATGAAATTTTGAAATAATCAGGATTTTCGGTTGTCAAACCCCCTTGCTAATTTCCGAATATTATGAGAGGGTAAATTCCGCTCTCGAGTTCCTTGACAATTGAATAACAGTATTTCAGATACTTTCCCTTGTGCAGCCCGTAGGGTTGAAAGCGAAAGGAGCGCCGCGCCAAGACGTGTGCGGCGGCATTTATCGGAATTCGGGCGAATACCCGCGGCGGTTAGCCGAATGAGATTATCTCAAAATATGTTCGTGGAGAATTTCCGAATACGCCGCCAATGGCACACCGAGCGAGAAACGGCAGCTCCCGAAACTTGCGTGGCGGCAGGTGCGCGATGACCTGTGCAAGGGGATAATGATACTTCCGTCCAGCCATAGTCTAAAGCAATGGGGGCGGCTTCATGAGAACCATGTTGGGGTGAAAGCCCCATGACGCTGCGAGGCTAGGCGGCGGTCTGAAATACTCCCTTTTTTAGTCGGGGGTGCGGGGCAAATACGACAGGTTTTACAGGCAAACAGCGGAGAAATCCGCTTTAAAATATAAGGAGAAATGCGCGGAGTTATTTCGCGCATTTCCCCATACATATTTCAATAACCATAAAAAATCTTAAAAATCCTCTTGATATTACAGTTAAAGGAGTGTATAATACAATTACACTCAAACGGTTGCAAAGAATGGAGAAATTAAAATGGATTTAAGCGGTTTTCAAATATGTCATTTCGAGGAAAAGTCAATTTTACGAGAAAGGAGAGTGATTCTCGGCATGACCCAGCAGCAGGTTGCGGACAAGGCGCACATTGTTCTTCAGCAGTATCAGAAGTTTGAGAGTGGGGAACGAAATATTATGACCTGCTCCTTTCAGATTGCTTGTCGAATCATTGAGGCACTAAAAATGGACATAACGGCGTTTTTTCACGGTGATTATGTTTTCGGTGAGGAAGTTCGCTTTTCGGAGGACGGTCTGAGATACAAGAAAACCGGAAAGCTCACCAATGAGGACGTCGAATAGGCAGAACAAACTGCATGCGAACAATTGAATAACGGCAAAACGGATGACGGCTAAACGCTGTCGTCCGTTTTTGCTTTATTCCCGAAAGGAAAAAATATGGACAGAAAAATCAGGCGGGGACAAATCTACCTCGTAAATTTAGAGCCGATCATAGGAAGCGAACAGGGCGGAATCCGTCCCGTTCTCATAATCCAGAACAACAAGGGTAACAAGCACAGCGGCACGACGATCGCTGCGCCGATTACCACAAAGCGCATTCCGAACAGGCTTCCCGTCCACGTGTATACGTTCGCGGGAAACTCCGGTCTGCCACAGAACTCAAGCGTTATGCTTGAACAAATCCGCGTGCTGGACAAATCGCGGTTGACTGATTATGTCGGCAGGCTCAACGATTTCACAATGGACGAGGTAGACCGTGCGCTGAAAATCAGCGTGGGGTTAAATTCAAAGTATAATTGAGGAGCAATATGGAGCAAGAAGCAATCATAAGGTACAAATTCTATTTGTGCCGAAATTTTCTGAATAAACTGTTGGGTGAAAATCTCATAACCGAGGCGCAGCGCAGGAAAATCGAAAGTGCTGTCATAAAGCGGCTTTCGGATGTTTGAACCCATGTCCGCTTTTGTTGGTTATGATACAAACCGCTGCGGATATTTTAGTGGCATTGGTGATAGATAAACCCGAATCGTTTCGGTATACTGTGTTGTGAGAGGAAGTGATGATATGGCGGAAATTACAATCATACCTGCTAAAAATCATGCGGACGAAATCGTCAGAACCGCCGCCTACGCCCGCGTATCAAGCGACAGCGAGGATCAGCTCAACTCCTTCGCGGCACAGATTCGCTACTACACCGAGCTGCTCCAAAACAGCACGGATGCGGTATTTGTCGATATGTACGCCGATCAGGGTATCACCGGAACGTCGGCGGCGAAACGCACCGAGTTTCAAAGACTGATGAGCGACTGCCGCAAAGGGAAAATCGATCGAATACTCACGAAATCCATATCGAGGTTCGCGCGAAACACCAAAGACAGCCTTGAGGCTGTGCGCGAGCTGAAAACCCTCGGCATATCGGTATACTTTGAAAAAGAAAATATCGATACGGGCGAGATAAGCTCGGAAATGATGCTGGCGATATACAGCCAGTTCGCCCAAGAGGAATCCATGTCGATCTCGCGAAATGTCCGCATGGGTTTTCAAAAGCGTATGGCAGACGGAAGCTATGTCCCGAGCGCGGTACCGTTCGGATATATCCGTGAAAACGGTAAATTTGTAATTGACAAAGAAAAAGCGGAGATTGTCCGCGGCATTTTTTCGGACTATCTGAACGGCGTGAGCGCGGAGTGGCTTGCCGAGAAATATCGGGTAAAGCTTGCTACGGTGAAATATGTTCTTACAAACGAAAAGTATACCGGCGACTCGATTTTTCATAAATGGTATACTACCGACACACTTCCGTTCGACTGCCGTGAAAACAGGGGAGAGCGTGATAAATACTATGTTTCCGAAACACATCCAGCAATTATTTCAAGGGAGGTCTTTCAGAGCGTACAGCGGCTCATTGAGCGAAAGGGCAGGGCGCACAAAGGCAAAACGACGCAATCATACCCGCTGCGGAAGAAGATTTACTGCGGAGAGTGCGGAACGCTTTACAAAAGAAAGGAGCGGGGAAGCAGAGTCTGCTGGGTCTGCCGAAATCACGATTCGTCTGCCGATAAATGCTCCGCCAAGCAGATTGACGAAAGGGAGATATACGGAGCATTTATCGTGATGTTCAACAAACTGCTGCAAAATTATAAGGTGATATTAGTGCCTTTGCAGCGGCAAATTCAGGAATTGTTTAATCAAGAAATGAGAGAAAATGCGCAGATTGTTCAGTTACGCAAAGAACTAGCCGAATCAAGAGAACAGGCATATTTGATTGTCGGACTGAGGTCGAAGGGAATTCTTGATGCCGATTACTATACGGAAAAAGCCACCGCGCTTGAAAAGAATATTGCTTCATTACAAAAGTGTCTGGATGCTTTTGAAGAGGATGATGAGAATGGAAGAATATTGGGAAAGCTTCGAAAGCTGATCGGGGTATTCGAGAGAGCAGAAACGATTACCGAATTCGATGAAATCAAGTTCGGACAGATAGTTGAGAAAATCACGGTGCTGTCAGAATCGGAAATTCGATTTGAATTGATTGGCGGAATCGGCTTTATGGAACAGATTATGAGGTAAGAAAATGGTGAAAAATCGAAATATACCATTTGGATATTGCATGGTGAACGGAAAATATGCGTTGAACGCTCCCGAAGCCGAGGCGGTTCGGAAAATATTTGCCGATTACATCGGCGGCAAATCGCTGAAAACCATAGCCGCCGAGATGACTGTACCGTATAATACAGGCAAAGTGGTCTGGAATAAAAATATGGTTTGCCGAGTGCTTGGAAATCGAAAATATGTCGGCGAGAACGGTTATCCGCAGATTATAACTTCAGAGGACTTCCAGCTGGCGGCTCTGATAAAGGCAGAACGGAATACATACCGCAAACCCGCTCCGCAGAATGAGCCGCGGCAGCAGGAAACAGTGTTGACAGAATATGAGCCGACTGACGAGATTCAGCGCATGACTAATGAGATCAATCGGTTAATCAATTCGGAAGATTCTGATAAGGAAAAGGTTGAAGCACTTATAATAAGATGCGCTCAATTGAAATATGCGACAATAAGCGAGGCGAGAAGATGATGCAAACATTGGCACAAGGCGAAATGCGGGTAGTCGTAATCCCTGCAAAATCATGCGAGGGAAACAAGCAAGCGGCAAAATGCTTGAGAGTGGCTGCATACTGCCGCGTCAGTACCGACGATGAGGAACAGAAAACAAGTTATGAAGCGCAGATCGGATACTACACCGAAAAAATCAATCAAAATCCCGAATGGCAGATGGCAGGAATATTTGCAGACGAGGGAATTTCCGGTACGCAAGCTCAAAAGCGTCCCGAATTTTTGAAAATGATACGACTCTGCCGACAGCGAAAAATCGATGTCATTCTCACGAAATCACTCTCACGGTTCGCACGGAATACCGTCGATAGTCTTGGTTATATACGAGAACTGAGAGCTCTTGGAATTGCTGTTATATCCGAAAAAGAAAACATTAACACTCTGACTGCGGAAAGCGAAATGCTGATTACAATTATGTCGTGCTTCGCCCAAGCGGAGTCGGAGTCCATCAGCAAAAACGTATCCTGGGGAGTGCGACAGAGCTTCAAGAACGGAAATGTGCCGATGCAGTACGCTAGGCTGCTCGGCTACCGAAAAGGTCACGACGGAAACGCGGAAATAATTCCCGAAGAAGCCGAGGTTGTCAAAGAAATATATCGCTGCTACCTTGATGGAATGAGCATGAATCTGATTGCTGATAGGCTGAACGAAAAGGGTTTGACTACAAAAGGCGGTAGTTCGCCATACCGAAAAACGGTAGTTCAGCGGATTCTGACCAATGAGAAATATACGGGAGATGTGCTTCTGCAAAAAACGTATGTGACCGATTGCATTACGAAAAAGACGCGAAAGAACAACGGTGAGCTTCCGATGTACCTTGTGAAGAACCATCACGAGCCGATTATCTCCCGCTCCGATTTTAATCGGGTGCAGGAAGAAATGGCACGGCGCTCGGCGAAGCGGACGATTGCCGACAAACTTACCAAGACCGGGCAAGGAAAATACAGTGCCAAATACGCGCTCTCGGAACTGCTCATCTGCGGCGAATGTGGGGAGCATTACCGTCGAGTGACTTGGACGGCGAAGGGCTTCAAGGAAATCAAATGGCGGTGTGTGAGTAGGATTCAGTACGGCAAGAAAAAATGTCACAGTTCGCCGACTGTAGATGAACAGGCGCTCCACAGAGCGATTGTGAGCGCAATAAACGAGTTTTGCGAGGTCAAGGACGATGTGGCAAAGACGCTCCGCGAAAGCATAATTGAGGCGCTTGACCAAAATCAAAACGGGAGCGTTCATGCGACACAGCAGCGGATTGACGAGCTTGCGCGGAATATGGACGAGCTGATAAAGCTTGCAACCGTACCCGAAACGGCGGGAAACGCGATGCCGAATATCGCGAAATTCAGCGAAGAGATGAAAATGCTGCGGGAGTTCATCGAAACCGAAAAGGCGAAACAGAATACGGCTCAAAGAGGTTCCGCCGAGCTTGATGCGATTCTGGAACGGCTCGAAAACGATGATTTCACCATGACCGAATACGATGACATTGCGGTACGGCAGCTTATCGAAAAAATCACGGTTGAGAGCAAGGATACTATAACGGTGACCTTTAAAGGCGGCTTTGAGGTTAGAAAGGAACTGAATGGAGATTGAAATCCCTACATGGCTTTACGAACTGCTGCTTATAGAGGCAGCATAAACGGATTCCGCGGTTGAAGAAATCGCGGAATCTGCATTTAGAAAATTTTTAGAAAGGGATAGGGATAATGTCAATTAACGAGAAAAAAGGTGTTACCGTCAAGATTGATGCAGAGCTTCACGCCGAAGTCAGGCGGTACATTGAGGAACACAAAATGACAATGGCGGATTTCGTAACTTTGGCTTTACAAGACGAGCTCCACCCCAGACTTTATATTCAGGAGGACAAGAACATGGGAAATATGAGGACGCTGGCATTTCACGTGCCGGAGGAGCTGTTTCAGAAAATCAAAGATTATCTGCAGCGCAACAATATGACACAGAAACAGTTCGTAATCGGGCTGATTGAGAACGAGATCGAACACGATCTGGCTCAGCGACAAGCCGCAGCCGAGATCACGGAAAATATCGAAGAAATGAGAGAGGAATGCATAGAACAGTGCGAAACAGCCACTGTGAGCGATTGTGAGAGCGCTCCCGAGGAAATCGGGGAACAAGCCCGAGGAACGGGAAAGCACTGATTTTTCGGACGATTTTGAAGTCGTGGATACCGATGAGGACGAGGAACTCAACGAGGATCAGGATGAGTTCGAGGATCAGAGGATGTCGCTGGGAATGCAGATAAAAAGCAGTCGGACAGATAAGTTCGGACGATAAATAACTCATGCGGATTTGCCTGTGTGGTCACACTTAAGCATACTTGTGAATGTAATTGCAAACCAAAACAATATCAAATTGCACAAGTAATAATGTTGTGTTTTGTCGAAAACGCAGATTTTGTTACTATTCACGCAAAATTTCGACATCTTGTGCAAAACGATATTGAAAAATTTATCAAAGTATATTATAATAATACATAAGTAAAATTGTCCAAGCATGGATAATTGTATATTATTTAGATAAAATCCGCATAGCTATTATCTTTTAAGTTAAATTTAGATATATTTTTCAATTCCTATTTCAAATGCCATAAACACCTTATAGAATAGCCATAAAATTCATGGAGGTCACTTGTATGAAATATTACGAAAACGATGTTTGCATTTTGCACCTTTCTGATTTACATATTATCAATGAAGGTGGAAAGAATAAATCGGAAGAAGTTGTCATTCCACATTTTTTGGTTAAGCTGTTGGATGATATAAAGGCAAGCACAAAATGCATGGATGAGATTATTATAGTTGTTTCTGGCGACATCGCATATAAGGCAAAATATAGTGAACAGAAAAATGCTATACTCTTTTTTTTCAAGAAATTGCATGACATTCTTAATGACAAAATAAAGGGCATTATCTTCGTACCTGGCAATCATGATGTCGAAAGAAAAAGTTTTGATTCAAATTTTGCAATTATGAGTGATGAAAATTCTGATTTTAAAGGTTTAAGCGGTTACAATGAATATATGAGCGTAATTAATTCAATCAAAAGAGAATATGGATTTAGTGAGGAGAAATTTTCTTTTGGGGTTGAACAAATAAAATGTAGTGATTATAATTGTTGCTTCATAAAAGCTGATACAGCATGGTGTACTACAAAAGACGATGTTAAACAAGGAGAAGTCATTTTGGGAAAATTTCAAAAGAAATTTTTGCTTGATGAATATCGAGCACTTAACCCAAATTCCAATTTTGATATTACATTTTTTGTTTCGCACTATCCAATGGCATGGTTTACAATTGACGAGAGAGAAACTATGTTATCTTTAATGATGGATGCTGGTAAACTTAATACGGATGTAATTTTATGTGGTCATATACACAATGTCGATTCTCTTAATTACTCTACACATGATCATTCTTTAATGACACTTATCACTGGGATTGGCTGGCCAAACAATATTGATTACAAAAGCAATCAAGAACGGCGATATTCAATTTATAAAATTAATCCCGACCGAAACACTTGCGATATTATTATGAGAAAAACAAATAGAAGCGGTGGGTTTGATTTTGATTACTCGGTGTATACCGAAGAACAAGAAAGAGATAGTAAAAAAATCGTCTACCCATTACGTGCAGCACACAAAAACCTTGCTTTTATAAGAATTAATTCTCCAAACAAGATTGAAGAGCAAAATATACACATCTTTCCTGAAGTTGCTAATTATATTCAAAAAGTGTCTGATAATTTGGCATTCTTCAATGGTCATTTGACAGCTTTGATTGGAAGATATAAAACTGACTTTTTTGAGAAGTTTTGCATTTGGCTTGATAATGAGCAAGAAATAATAAAAATTCAAAGTAATTCTTCATTCTTTAAAGATCTTTCAATTGATGAAGTTTATGACTATATAATTGACGAAGTTTATTTCTTCCTCTTTGAAAATTCCGAAGAAGACTTCGACATAACTATAATGAAAATATGGACTGACTTTTGTACAAATAGGGACGAGAGTAATTTTTATTCATTTTTAGATGAAATTTGTCAGCTTGTTTTGTTTGACTTTCTGGACTGTTTCCCATCCGATGTACTTATGCGGACGCATTTTAGGCAACATAGCGGTAAGTCAAATCCTGATGAATATTTGGCAATCTGCTCACAAACCAATTCGGAAAAGGACGAATCTTTATTGCCAAAACCTTTACCGTGGGGGGGATTTGTGAAAGCAGCATTTGAAAACAAAACTTCTTTAGTATATTCTGCTAACAAAAAATTGAATAATATTAATACAAATTGGCAAGAATTTATAACAATCATCCCTCGTTTTGAAGGCAATATTCGTAAAATAAAAAAATCTAACAAGTGGGTTGAAAGACCAGATTTGACATTTGGAATTTCTGTTAAGGGCACTTCTAAGCTTATTGAGGCTGTTATGACCATGTCTATAATGGACTTTTTAAAACTAGAAGAACAAATTTCCAATCAATTAGATGAATATGTTCACATTTTTGGCAATCCGTTAAAAATGATGGATGTACGAATAGATCACACACAGGAGGAATAAAATAGTGGTAAAAAACAACGTTGGAGAAAGGATTCTAATGAGGCGCATACTTCTGTCAGACATTGAAAATATGGATGACGATGAGGTGGTAGTTGTAAGCAGGATATGTGTAAACAAACGATTAATGGAAGTAAAACTTTCCTCAAATCCATGTGATCAACAAGCTGCAAAAATTTTAGTCAAAACCCTAAGCGAGGTGAGAAATCACGAAAGAAAGCGTTCTGGATCTGTCGCAAATGTAAAGATGACTGTAGGCGATCTGAAAAAAGCTTTTACTCCACTTGGGAAATTATCCGTAAACTCTTTGAAAACGGTGCGCAGTAAAATTTAAAATAGATTACTTGGTGGAATTGAAATCTTCCAGTTAAAGGCAACGAGAGATGTCGTGTTATCATTTCCTTTCCAATGTGGGTTTAAGGTTGCTTAATCTAAATTTCAAAATGGGCGTCAAAATCAAAACAGTTTAAAATCAGAAAAAAGAAATCTGAACCTTCTGTGTCTAATCTGAAATGCGAAAAATCCAAATAATATTGAGGAAAAAATATCTCTTCGAGTATGCTTTATGCGTTTGATGCCTTTGGATCCCTCGTTTTGCAAAAGTCTAAAAATCTTTTCGGTCACGATATCACATTCAAGCACTGCTCAGGCAGTGCTTTTTTGTTGCTTGAAACACGCTTAAAGCTGAGGGGCGAAGTCGGTGGCAAAGCCTGTGAAGCGCCGTCGGTGGCGGAAGAAGCAAACAGGGTTTGGCGCAGTGGTCGGCTTTTTGCGAGAATACGAGCAGAAAAAGACGGGAACCGCAAGTGGAAGCGTGACTGTTAATCACGATGCCGTTGGTTCAAGCGGGACAGGGGGAGCCAAGCAAATTTTAAGGCGAACTAAAATCGAGGACAGAGAGTAATGTTTGTTTCACTTCTCTTCCTTGGTGTTAGGTCGCCTTAAATCGTTATTTAGGGCTTTTTATCGCTGTTACAATTAAGAGTAGTTTATTTCACAAGGAAGCAGGGCTTCCGTATGCTTACGTTATGTAAGTGTACGGAAGCCCTTTTTTGTTGCCCGATTATTCTTGATAAGGTGTGATCTATATGCCAAAAACTGATTTTGACTATTATTACGGCGTTGAAGCCGAGCAATTTACTTTTGTCCGAGTGCCGAAGGTGCTGTTTACGGATAAGGAACATTTCGGCAGTCTGTCCAATGATGCAAGGATATTGTACGGATTTTTGCTTGAAAGAATGAGCCTTAGCAGGAAAAAAAACTTGATCGATGCTCGCAACAGGGTGTACATTATATTCCCTATTGATGAAATAGCGGAGATTATGGGAGTTTGCCACGAAAAGGCTCTCAATATCCTAAAGGAACTTGACGAACAGAACGGGATCGGGCTTGTAAAGAAAAAGCGCCGAGGTCTGGGCTTGCCTTCCATACTGTATGTAAAGAATTTCATCATAAATGGTGGTGTGGAATCTTCAACTGAAAAATCGAATAATCATTCCGAACCGCAGGAACGACTTGATGATAATGCTCCGACATCAAGAAGTCGATAAAACCGACTCTAATAATACTGATAAGAATAATACTGAAATGAGTTATACTTACGATCAATCTATCAATCCGCTACGGACTGACTTTTAGAATTTTTCGCCCGGAGCTGTTGAAAATGACGGATTGATTGGTGGAATAGACAGAAGTACAGTTGAGGAAGAAGTTAAGAAACAGATCGATTATGACTGTCTCATCTCTCACCCCGACAGTTCTGTTGCTCAAATGGCAGAAGAAATAAAAGACCTTATGGTTGATGTTCTCTGCGGAGAGCGAAGCGTGGTATCTGAGGGAAAACGTGTATCGGAAGAAACGGCGAGGGCAGCTTATAGGAAAATTACTTTCGATCACGTTCAGTATGTGATGAAAAGTCTTGTCAGCTATCCCGACAAAATCAGCAGGATAGACCGGTTTCTGACGGTTTCTCTGTTCAACTCGGTTTACACGCTAACAAACTCAACGTTTGCAGGGTTTGAATATGATATGCAGATGAAGATGATTTAGGCAAAAAATCACAGCACCTGTTAAAGTGCTGTGATAGATAAGTAATAAGATTTAATCAATGTCGATCTTGAAAACGATTGGGTATCCGCTGTTTTTATAATTTGTTTTAATATGAAGTCCGTCGTGCAGCCTTTCCCAATTCGGATTTTCATCTGTACCGAGAACAGTGACGCTTTTGATGATTCCGCTGAAATTGTCACGCTGATATGCAGGCTGTATTCCGAGAGAATTTATGACATAATCTCCGTTTTCGGAGGATCTCAGTACGATAGCATAAAGATAACCGTTTGCAGTTGTAAAGCGAATATCCTGCGGAGTAAAATTCTTTTTTATTCCGTCGGTGAACTGTCCTTCCGGTATTTCAGTCGGCCCTTCACTGGATTTTCTCCAGAGCTTTGTGCCGTAGATGGCTTCACCATTGATTTTGAGCCATTTTCCGATGTTAAGCAGAATATTCCTGTCCTCATCGGGGATTGTTCCGTCTGCTTTAGGACCGATATTCAGCAGCAGACAGCCATTTTTGCTGACAATATCCACTAAATCGCAAATAATATCTTCGGCAGGACGATAGGAATTGTTTTCGGTATAGCACCATGAATTGAGTGCAACGGCAGTATCTGTTTGCCAGAAGAAAGGCTTCCTTTCAGCAAATTGACCACGCTCAACATCGGGAACTGCCGAGCCGAACGAAAAGCTGTCATGCTTATAGTTAATGACAGCATCACTGCCCCATTCAGTGGCACGGTTGTAGTAATATGCCGCAAATTTTTTCAGATACTGTTTGAATGAGCTGTGCTGTATCCACCAGTCAAAATACACTATTTTCGGACGGTAATTATCCACGAGCTCACAGCAGCGAACAAGCCAGTCCTGCAAATATTCCTCGGATGGTTCTGGCTTGCTGTAAATATCGTGTAATTCCGCCGACGGCATTGACGGCCAGTATAAGTCCCCCCTTTGGAGCGGTTCTTTTATATCGCTGTCGAAGTTTTTTCCACCGTCCATAAAAAACCAATGCTCTGCACGGTGGGAAGATGCACCAAATTCAATTCCAAGCGTACGGCAGTTGTTTTTCAGTTCTCCGAGAACGTCACGGTGAGGCCCCATTTCGTAAGCGTTCCAGTGTGAGATTTCGCTCCTGTACATCTGAAATCCGTCGTGATGCTCTGCAACGGGAACAACATACTTTGCTCCCGAAGCTCTGAAAAGCTCTGACCATTCCTTTGGATCAAATTTTTCTGCTTTGAACATCGGGATAAAATCCTTGTAGCCGAAATCGGTATGCTTGCCATAGGTATCAATGTGATGTTTGTATTCGGGACTGTCCTTGACATACATATTGCGTGAGTACCATTCATTTCCGAAAGCAGGGACACTGAAAACACCCCAATGAATGAATATGCCGAATTTGGCTTTTCTGTACCATTCGGGGACTTCGTATTCCGATAAAGAGTGCCAGTTATTGCTGTAAGGTCCTTTTTCAATGACTTCATTTATCTTTTTAAGATAAGGTGACATATCGTACATAAGCATTACCTCCTTGCTTTGTCATTATTATATATGTTTTCCTTTGACAAGGCAAGAGTATATAGTGACTTGTTTCTATCATAAATGTCACAATTTTATATTTTTGAAGTGAGATGGTGAGATGCCGTAAAACTTTTTGAATGACGAGGAGAAATACTCCTGTGAGGAGAAGCCGAGACGTTTGGATATTTCAGAAAGGCTCAATGAGTCGTCGGAAAGGAGCAGACGGGCAGCGGACATTCTTGCCTGCTCTTTCTTCTCGCTGAATGTGCTGCCGTAATTTTTTTCAATAAGCCGCTGTGTTTGTCTTGTGCTTAACCCGAGCCGATGTGAAAGTTCGTCGAGATTTGCCGAGCTGTATTCGTACAAAAAATATTCCTCAATGATAAGGCTTGAACGTTCGTATATATCGGAAGATGAGAGTGCGGTTTCGGCAGGACTGTCAAAATAATTTCTTGCCACTGAAACAACAATTTCTGACAATATGAGTTTTGCCATATTTGCATAGCCTGCACTTTTGCTTTTCAGCTCCGAGAAAAGTCTTTCAAATATCGGAAGAATATTCTGATCGTCCTTACCTATCCAAAAATTATGCGAAAGAAATTGGTCAATTAAAATGTCGGATCTTTCGCTGTTATTCTGTTCAGCACGCAGGTAAATGCACCATTCATACATAGGCGAGGTTTTATCTGTAAGCTGGGCATGGTCACAGAGCGGACCTGTGACATAGAGTGTGTTTGTGCTTATATCATATTCATTGCCATCAGCAATGAGCCTGCCACAGCCGTTTGAAATAAAATGTATCTCATAGCAGTTCACTCCGTGGGTGTGAAGAGGAATGTCTGTATCAATGGACGATGAAATTATATTAACAGCGTGAAAATTGCAGCCGCCTATACTGAACGGTATATCTATATTATTGAAGTAATGATTCATAGCACCACCTGAAAGCGTTTTGAGTTTAAATAATTATATCATATCATAAGAAAATTTACAAGCAAATACCTGAATGTTTGAAAGGAAAACACCACAATGCGAAAAAACAGCCAATACATTTCAATATCCGAATACTGCAAAGCGAACGGTTTGAAGCCAACAAAATTTTGTGAAACGTTAAGCGGGCGCCCGGAGCAGTTGAAAATGACGGATTGATTGACGGAATAGACAGAAATGCAGTAGAGGAAGAAGTAAAGGCACAGATCGACTATGACTGCCTTTTGTCATATGAGGACGATTCGGTTGTAAAAATGGTTGAGGAAATTAAGGATTTGATGGTGGACGTTCTATGCGGAGAACGGACTGTAATATCCGAGTGGAAACGTGTGTCCGAGGAAACGGCGAAAGCTGCTTACAGAAAGATAACCTTTGAACACGTTCAGTATGTTCTGCACAGCCTTGTGAATTACCCCGACAAGATAAGCAGGATAGACCGCTTCCTGACAACTTCGCTGTTAAACTCCGTATATACGCTGATGAACTCCACCTTTGCAGGCTTTGAACACAATATGGGTATGAAGCTGCTATGATGATATGGATTTTTGAAAGGAATGAGGAAAGTGGCTGAACTTTTGCTTGTGGCAGCTGTATTTGAGATTTGCCGAAGAATGACCCGTCACAGGCTTAAAACGGCTCACTTTTATATCTATTTAATAATTTTGACACCCAATGAAATCAAATCTTTTTTCATTCTATTTGCTTTTTCTTTTCCGAAGCGACACCCCGTAGCTGCTTCTGAAAGCTTTACAGCCATTCCTATTTTAATGGCCCCCTTTGCAGTTGCTCCCACACAACCGCAAAGGTCAAGTCCGCATACTGTGATTTCCGAATATTCTTTTGTAGTCACAAAGCTTTTGAAGCTTCGCGAAGTAAAACTATTAGGCAGATTTTTTTCAAAGTAATTATCAGATACGATATCCACATCAGGATAAATTTCAGCACCAGATGTACCTTTTATAGAAAAGCCTATAAACCATTTATTTGTGATAATATTGGGAAATACTTGCCCAACATAAATCACATCATCACCCCGTTTACTGAACTCGCTAATAAGACTATTGACAGCGTTTACAAGTTCGGGAGTGTTATAGGAAAACATCTTTTTTCTTCTATTCCAAAGATAATCGTTCTGCATATCTACAACTATAAGCGCTTTCTTGTTTGACATATTAATTTCTCCTAATCTAAAAATCTGTTTATATTCTGACAAATATACCATTTAAGTGTTTCATCATCGGTGAGGTCGATATTACAGGAGCTTTTTATTGTCTCATAACGTAGAACTGAAAGTTCGTGTATACTTGTCAGCTCAAACGCAATCAATCTGCAATCTTCTATGGTTTTTCTTCCGTTAAAATGTTCTACAATAAATGGTAGGCTTTCCATACCAAAATCATCATTGCGATTGAACAATATATATTTTGTCACCGCTTGCGAATAGTTGTAATTTGCAATCATAAGCCTCATCATTTTAAAATGCAATTCAGTAAGCTTCTGTTTAGGCGACATTCCCGATGACATAATCTTTATAAATTCCGTATCGTGTTTTTGAACATCTGACAAAAGCTTTCGAAACACCTCATAAAGCAAACCCTCTCGTGAACCAAAGCAATAATTAATCATTGCAAGATTTACTCCGCTTTCTTTTGCAATAGCTCGAGATGTAACTTCCGAAGGTTCACTGCAATCCGTCATAAGTTTTGCAGTTGAATTTAAAAGAGCATTTCTTGTTGCTTCAAGGTCACGCTTTATTTTATCTGACATTGTATCACCTCACCTTATTAAACGTGTTTAATTATATTATACACGCTTTTTTTCAATTGTCAAGCACTCGCTTGAAAAGAAAGGACAACAAATCTGAGAAAGTATAAGAAATCCTGTTCCATCTCCGGCCTCGTCAAAGCCCTTGTCAGCCTTTTCAAGGGCGGTGTTGTTGAAATTCAGTTCACGCTCCATGCCGTTCAGAGCCGCCTGCGCATTGTTCAGCTGTATCTGCCGGCTTTGAGTGCGGCGGTCGTTCTCACCGAAAGACTCTGCCGCATTGGCAAGAGCAGAACGATGCGTTTCGATTTTCTGCTTCTGACTGTCGATTTCCTTGTTCAGGACTTGATTTCTCGCTGTGAGCACCTCGGTGGATTTGTCGTTCTTGTCGAACTACGAATCCACCGATTTCATTTCAGAACCGAGAACCTTGAACGAATTGTTTATCTCAGCGAGGGATTTCTTGAACTCCTTTTCGCCCTCAAGACCTATTTTTAAGACGAAATTCTCGGACATTCTGTTTCACCTCCTTGGGAAAATGGCATAAAAAAAGAGCCTCGCGGCTCGGGGAATATAGGAAAAGGAGCAGCCTGGGTGGGTGCTCCTTTTGTGGTAAACTGCTCGATAAACGGGAAGTTGTTATTTATTCATATTCTCAACTAAGCTTGTAGCTTTTACAGTCATCTCCACCCAACCCGGCACAAAACCGTGTTTATTATTCTAACATTCATTATAAATTCTCCAAAGTTTCTATCATTTCCCGCCAATCCCTTACGCTCAAATATTCAAAGTCGGCATTGGCATTATTATTTGTATCGCTATAATAAACAGGAAAAATTCCTGCGTTATTTGCACCGACAACATCATTTGAGTAGCTATCCCCGCAATACCACACCTTGTCAGATGTCAATCCGGATTTCATCAATGCAATTTCAAATAGACGCTTATCGGGTTTTCGTATCATATAATCACAAGAAGATATTATAAATTCAAACCGATTATTAGGGAGTAATCTGTCAAAACGCTCCTTTATTGCTTCGCCTGACCACGCATTGTTGCTGATTACCGCAGTACGAATACCTGCTTGATTAAGATAATCTATCATTTCATCTGCATAAGGCATAATTGCTCCTTGTGAAGCAGCAGTCCAAAAAATTATTTCGTGATCCAAAGGCGTCAATGAAAATTCTATGCCCAAATGTTCGAATGCAAGGCGGTTTCCGACTCTTGCCGGAATGTCATATCCAAGAGTATTCCTTACACTTTCAATTTCTCCGAATATCTTATTTACTTCACTCTGAATGTCTTTAATCGTGCAATTGTTTGGATTTTTCACTATGTATTTCATAAGTTCGACGTTTCCTCTGTCAGAATTCCAATCAGGCTCGCAAAGCAAAGTATGTCCATAGTCAAAAATAATCATTTCGGGTTTTGTTATTTTCATTTGAAATCACCTCAGTATTATTTGATATAGTATTCCAACAGCTTCTCATCAATAGGAGCAATCGGCTCTTTATCCTTAATATCCTTGTAAAACGCCAACTTCGCCCTCATTTCAAGTTCATTTTTTATGTTCGTTTGTTATTGATAACATGTAAACCATGTGCTTGCACAAAGTGTAAACCATGTTACTCTTGACAGAAAACCGTCCCCTACAGTATTATATATAAATCAGCAAGATAAATCCCGATTTGTAGGGCAGATTAACTGCCCTTATAAACTTATTATACCACGCATTTCCACTTTATGCAACCGATTTTCCCATCAAAATGCCATTGGGCTGACATCGTAAACCGCATAAAAAAGAGCCTTGCGGCTCGGGGAGATATAGGAAAAGGAGCAACCGGGGTGGTTACTCCTTTTGTGTGTTATACTGCACGATAAGCGGAAATTTACCATCTGTTCCAATGGATTCGTTTTTTTAAATCAATGTCTTTCTGCTTGATAGCCGGCACATCCGGTTTAGGTTTGCCTATGCCAATAAAGCAAGGCATTAAATACTCTTTTGGAAAGCCCAGAACATCTCTCGCATATTCGCCTTCATTGCCTAGCGGAATGCGGAGAGTGCAACCATAACCTTCTGAAGTTGAAGCAAGAAAAATATTTTCAATGCTACACCATATCGAAGCAAAGCCATTCAGATGAGATAAGTTTTCCGGATGAAGAATATCTGTTTTCTGTTTCAGCAGAGGAATTACAATCACTGAAGCATCAAGCAACATTCTATGTTGTTTTGGAACAGCATTTCTGTATGCTTCCTGCTGTTCAAAATCTTTAAGATTCCAATCTTTTAACAGCTGTTCCATATCGCTATCGGAAATACCCTTAGGAATTATTTCAAGTAAATTTGCTACGGTATCCTTGTCTTGAATTACTATGTAATGCCAATCTCTCATATGGTCGTTTGTGGGTGCTTTAAGCCCGGCTGAAATTATCCTTTCGACAACTTCTTCGGGAATGGTTTCGTTTTCAAAATCACGAATAGTCCTTCTTTTTTCTATCACCTCATAGAAATCCATTTTAATTCCCTTTCTTCATCATGTTGATTTACAGTAACTTGTCAAATTTCCGATTTATAACGGCAGATTAACCACCCTTATAAATCCATTATATCACGCAATACCGCTTTTTTCAACCACTTTTCCAATCAAATTGCCATCGGCACAACATTGTGTGCAGAAGTTTAATTCTATAATAACATCTCCATAGCATTAGCTAACCCTTGTGGATTATCAACATTGACCTCATGCCCCGAATTAGCAATCGTACTGAATTTTGCATTTGGCAGTTCTCTTGCAAGCCTTATTGCCGCTTTTTTATTAACATTATCCTTCTCGCCACAAATGATAACCACAGGACAATTCACATTGTTAAGACTGTTTGTGAAATCTATATCCATCATTGAATTTGTCAGTGTGATAAAATCTTTTTTCTTCAAACCTATATCCTTGAACTGGCTTTCCGGCATAAATTTGAACAGCACATTTTGCACCTTAAGCAGAAATTTCGGCATATTATACTGCGGTGCAATAAGAATAAGAGAACTTACCTTATCCGGAAAGTCGATAGCGTAATTTAGAGCAAGCACTGCACCAAGCGAAAGTCCACAGAGATTAAGCGGTTCCGAAAAACTATTACAGTATCTGCAAAATGAAGAATACATTTTGTTGTAGCTACAGTTACCCTCGATAAAAAAATTGCTTAACTCAGGACAGACAGTTTCTACTGTATCAGGGAGATAGGAAGTTGTTTTATCCCAGCTTGAAGCGTTCTGTCCCATTCCGTGCAGAAGGATGTATTTCATTGTAAAACCTCACAAATCCCGATTTGTCGGGCAGATTAACTGCTCTTATAAACTCATTATACTACGCATTTCCACTTTTTTCAACCACTTTTCCAATCAAATCCCCATTGGCACAACCTCGTCAATATCCGCTTTGCGCTTAGGATTTGCAATTTCTATAAAAACTTGAAGTAGGATTATAACAGTTTTTCTAATTCTATCAGTAACTTTTCTTTCATATCTTCTAATTCTGTCTTTGAAGGGCGGTTATTATCATTGTACATTTTTTCCATTGGATACCACCAAACAGGTCCTTTTCCGTTGTTGCCATAGTTTTCTATATCTCCGCTTTTTCTTGGAAATAGGTGCCAGTGCAGATGCGTATCGCCATTGCCTAACAATTCATAGTTCATTTTTTCTGCTCCAAAAGCGTTTGAAACTGCTTCGGCGACTATGGACATTTCCTCTAAAAACTTAATCTTTTTCGAATGGGTTAATTGAAACAGTTCTGTTTTGTGTTCTTTGCAAAGAAATAATGTGTAGCCCTTAAAATGCTGATTATCACCAATAACCACATAGCCTGTTTGCAATTCTTTAACGAAGTATGGATTCGTACCATTGTTGATCATTTCAATTCTGTCGCATATAAAGCACATACTTTAATCCTCTCAATTTCTGTTTGTCCGGAATAATAATTGCTCGTTCAAGACTATTATAGCATAATCCTTTACGTTAATCTGCTTTATAAATGAAAAAATTATAAAATCTTTTCCATATACCCACAGGTAAAAGGGAAAAAATCATATTTTTTGGTTCCTGTATGTGTAAATCCGAATTTCTCATACCAATTTTTTAATTTTTTGTTTTCCTCGACTATTCCGATGTTGATTTTAACGCAATTTGTTTTTTTGGCAGTATTAAAGGCATGAAATAACAACTCTTGACCGATTTTTCTGTGTCTGTATGTCGGAAGTACACATAAATTATTTAACTCACACTCATTATTACTCTGCAATAGCAATGAATAGTAGCCAACAATTGTCCCATTATCCCAAAAGGCAAACATACGTCTATGCTCACCGAATAAATGCCACTTTAATCTTTCTTCAGTAGTTGCGAATGCTGTGAATTTAGGTGCATTTTCAGCGGTAAAGTCAAACTCGTCAGCAACTGTGGCAAAGCTGACTCTGATTACATTTACACACTCGCAAATATCTTTTTCATTCACTTCCTCTATCATGGTAAGTACCTCCGAATTTTGATTTAGGGGCAGTGCGTTGGTTCTTAAATAAATTGTATCATATAAAACTTAGTAATTCAAGAAATATTTGCAAAAAGGCTCAACAATCACTTGATGATGTATGAGAAAGAATTTCGAGCGTTTACGCTCACTGCTCATCAAGCCTTTTAACAGCTTAAAATACACGGACAAACAAGACGTGAATATTAAGCTCTCGTATTAGGCGGATATTATATAAATTGTAATGTCTGTCTATTGCGTTTTGTAGCCGGATTGCGCAACCAACCAAAATATGATAAAATAAATTCCGATATAAAACAGGATTTAAGGATTATTTAATAATTTCTATGCTACAATGTAATCACAACGTTAAAAGGAGCAAGGAAATGTACCTGAACATACTGAAAAAAGACCTTAAACGCAAAAAAACTATGAATATGATACTGCTGGTGTTTATTATACTTGCGACGATGTTTGTGGCAAGTGGTCTGAACAACGTATTTACCGTTATGAACGGCACGGATTATTATCTTGACAAGGCAGAAATCGGTGATTTTGTTGTTATTACAATGGGTAATGAGTCCACAGGATATGCCGACGGCATACTCGACAAAGCCGATTGTGTAAACGGCTACAAAATCGAAACCTGTATTTTCGTCTCACAGGACAGCGTTTCACACCTTGACGGCGCAGAGGTTGAAACCAAAAACACTGCGATGTTTCAATCAATATCTGATGCAAAGCTCAAATTCTTTAATACGGCGAACAAGTCCGTTTCCGCTGTAAATCAGGGCGAGGTTCTGATTACGGGTAAATTTATAGAAAACAACGGTTTCAAGGTAGGCAATTATATCCGCATAAAATTGGGCGATGTGGAAAAGGAACTGAAAATTGCAGGAAAAGTAAAGGACGCTTTTTTAGGCTCTGATTTTATGGGCAATACACGCTTTTTGCTCAATCAGGCTGATTATGACACATTCCTTGCGGATGAAATGATAAATGCACATTATCTGGGCGAGGTTATCTACATCGAAACCGATGATGTCAAAGCAACAACCTCAGCTATTGCCGATATCCCCGGAATTGCCTTTACAGGCACAAGAGATACTCTTAAAATGTGCTATGTAATGGAAATGATTGTAGCGTTTATCATACTCATTTTAAGCGTATGTCTTATAATTGTTTCTTTCGTGGTACTCCGCTTTTCTATCGGCTTTACGATTGTCGAAGAATACAGAGAAATCGGCGTTATGAAGGCTATCGGTATTAAAAATCACAAAATCAGGGGGCTTTACATAGTAAAGTATCTGATGATGTCGGTAATCGGCGGAATTATCGGATTTTTCGCAAGTATTCCCTTCGGAAATATGCTGATTATGTCTGTAAGCGAAAATATGGTGCTTGGAAATGACGTAGGCTTCCTTATAAATATTATCAGTGCAGTCGGCACTGTGATTATAATTCTTCTGTTCGCTTACGGGTGCACAAGCAAGGTTAAAAAGCTTACACCTATTGACGCAATTCGCTCGGGACAGACAGGTGAACGTTTTGGAAAAAAGAGCTTTCTGCGGATAGGAAAAACAAGTTTAAAACCCTCTGTATATATGGCGTTAAACGATGTTTTAAGCGCACCAAAACGCTTTATGACGATTATAATTTCGTTCTTCCTCTGCACACTTTTTGTGCTTATGCTGGTCAACACGGTTGCAACTATGAAAAGTCCGAATCTTATTACAACCTTCGGAACAGAAAGCAACCTTTACATAAACGATGTAGACGGTGTAATGAAGTTTATGAATACAGGCGATAAGGAAAGCTTGTCAGATGGGCTGAATAATCTTTCCGATAAAATTTCAGACGATGGTATGCCTTGTAATGTAAGCGTTGATATACAGTATAAATACAAGGTTATAGCTATGGGAAATGAATATGCTGTAAGCTGTGCACAAAGCCTGAATATCCCCGTAGGTGAATACGATTATCTTGAAGGCTCTGCTCCGCAGAACAGGAATGAGATTGCCGTGACACCCAAGATTTCGGAAATGCTTGGTGCCAAAATTGGCGATACTGTGACAATTGATTTCGGAACTGAAAAAATCGACTGTATAGTAACAGCGTATTTTCAGACGATGAACAATCTCGGCGAGCTTATCCGTCTTCACGATGGTGCGCCCACCGATATGAGCTGTGTTTCAAGTATCAGACAGTATCAGGTGGACTTTACCGACAACCCCTCTGAAAGTGAAATCGAAAGCCGAAAGGAAAAAATCAAGGAGCTTCTGGATGTTGAAGATGTAATGAATGCAACTGAATACTGTATAGACTGTGTATCGGTTGTTCCCACAATGGAGGCCGTTCAGGTTCTGCTTTTGGCAATAACGATTGTTGTGGTAATTCTTGTTACAGTTCTCGTTGAACGCTCCTTTATTTCCGATGAAAAAAGTCAGACTGCCCTTTTAAAGGCTATCGGTTTTCAGAACGGAACTATAATCAGCTGGAACACCCTGCGTTTCGGAATAGTTGCTCTTGCAGCAGCAATTTTAGCGGCAGCAGCTTCAATACCTATGACAGAACTTTGCATTACACCCATTTACGGAATGATGGGCGCAACAAAAATCAAGTTTAACATTGACCCGTTGCAGATATTCCTGATTTATCCGACAATTATTTTTACTGTAACAATTATTTCAGCATTTCTCACTTCGCTTTACACAAGAAAAATCAAGTCCTCAGACACAGCCAATATAGAATAAGAAAGGAAACCGTTATGAACATCTTAGAAGTAAAAGACCTGTGCAAAACATATATCGTAAACAAGCGCCAGAACAATGTGCTTAAAAATGTCAGCTTTACTGTAGAGGAGGGCGAGATGGTAGCCGTTATGGGACCGTCAGGCTCGGGTAAGTCAACTCTTCTCTACGCCGTTTCGGGTATGGATGGCATTACCGCAGGCGAGGTGCTGTTCTGTGGCAGGAATATCGCAAAAATGGGTGAAAGGGAGCTTGCCGATTTAAGACTTGACGAAATGGGATTTATCTTTCAGCAGATGTATATGCTGAAAAATTTAACGGTGCTTGACAATATCATACTCCCTGCGGTACAATCGAATAAGAATACCGAAACACGAAAAGAAATCGTTCGGCGTGGGCAGGATTTAATGCGTAAGCTGGGCATTATCGAAATCGCCGACAACGACATTAACGAGGTTTCGGGCGGACAGCTTCAGCGTGCCTGCATCTGCCGCAGTATGATCAATAATCCGAAAATGATTTTTGCCGACGAACCGACAGGCGCACTCAACCGTACATCGTCTGACGAAGTTATGGAAGAGCTTGCAAAGCTAAACGCCGACGGTACGACAGTTATGCTTGTAACTCACGATGTTAAGGTTGCGGCAAAATGCACAAGAGTTATGTATATAGTTGACGGCAATATCAGGGACGAATATAATCTCGGCAGATGTGAAAGCAATTCTCAGGTGAGAGAGCGTGAACGTGCGCTGAACAACCGGTTACTTGAATTAGGGTGGTAATATGACCGATATTTTAATTGTTGAAGACAATGAAGAACTTGCCGATATACTGTGTGATTTTCTCCGTGCGGAAAACTACACGGTATCTGTTGCCAAAACAGGTGAAAAAGCCTTGTCGCTGTATGAAAAATACGGCGCAAGGCTTATTGTGCTTGACATAATGCTACCCGGAATTGACGGCTTTGCGGTGTGCAGAAAAATTCGTGAAGAAAGCGACACGCCCATACTTATCGTAAGTGCAAAGGTCGACAAGGAGGATAAGCTGAACGGGCTTATTCTTGGTGCTGACGATTACATTGAAAAGCCGTATGACATTGACATAATGCTTGCAAAAATTGCAGGTATTTTCAAGCGTCGGTACGCTGTTGATGAGCTTATCGACGGGGATATTCGTGTCAATAAGGTTAGCAGAACGGTATGCAGAAACGACATACCTATTGAAATGACTGTAAAGGAATTTGATTTACTGGTACTGCTTATCGAAAATAAGGGCAGGATTCTTACAAAGGAGTATCTATTTAATCAGATCTGGGGCAGTGACAGCTTTTCGGAACAGCAGACTCTCACAGTGCATATAAAGCGGCTTCGTCAGAAAATCGAGGACGATCCGAAAAATCCGAAGCATATACAGACGGTATGGGGAGTAGGCTACAAATATGAAAGCATTTAACAAAATTTTCGCCTTAGCGGTGGCGGTTATAATTACGGTTTTTGTTACGGCAAATGCGATACTTATTAAGGATAGCACCGGCGGCAGACCATATCTTGTAGAGGTTTCAAGGCTTGTAAACGAAATCGAAAACGGGAACGCTTATGACATTTCAGATTGCAAATATGTAACGGGCGTAAGCGAGTACGCCGAGGGCTTTTACAATTCCAACAGCGACTACGTTATCAGAGAGATAAACGGCGAGTTGTACCGTTTTGATTATATCGCTGACGGAAGCGTTGATAAGGCGGAAACAATAATTGTTGTCAACGTAATCCTTAGCATAATGTCTGTGGTAATCATTGCGGTTATGGTTTACATAAGGGCAAAAATTCTCGCTCCGTTTGAGAAGCTCACCGATATTCCCTATGAACTTTCAAAGGGTAATCTTACTGCACCTGTAAAGGAAGCGAAAAACAGGTTTTTCGGGCGATTTGTCTGGGGTGTGGATATGCTCCGGGAGAATATGGAACAGCAGAAAGAGCGTGAATTAAATCTGCAAAGGGAGAAGAAAATGCTTTTGCTGTCCCTGTCGCACGATATAAAAACTCCCTTGTCGGCTATAAAGCTGTATTCAAAAGCACTCTCAAAGGGGCTGTATACCGACAAGGAAAAACAGCTTGAAATTGCCGAAAACATCAATGCCAAAGCTGATGAAATAGAGGGATATGTTGCTGAAATCATCACTGCTTCAAGAGAGGAATTTTTAAGTCTTGATGTGAATATTGGCGAGTTTTATCTGTCGGAGCTTGTAACAAAAATCAAGCTTTACTATACCGAAAAATTGTCGCTCATAAAGACTGATTTTTTCGTCGGAGAATATGGTGATTGCCTTATAAGCGGAGATCTTGACCGAAGTGTCGAGGTGGTTCAGAATATAATGGAGAACGCCATAAAATACGGCGACGGCAAGAAAATTTCAATCAGCTTTTCCGAAGAGGAAGGCTGTATTCTTATTGCTGTGAAGAATAGCGGCTGTACGCTTCCCGATACGGATCTGCCGCACATCTTTGAAAGCTTCTGGAGAGGTGCAAACGCAGAAAACCTGAAGGGAAGCGGACTTGGGCTTTACATCTGCCGACAGCTTATGCACAAGATGAACGGCGAGGTATTCGCACAGATCAAGGGAGGAGATATGTGCGTAACGGCGGTGTTCGGGAAAACATCTTGCGATAGGTGGGTTTGAAGAAGCTGTAAAGGACAATGTTTTCGGCAACAGTAAGGGGAATGCTGGAAAGCATATTGCAGGGATAAATTCACTTGAAGATTTCCGGTATTACATCCGAACGCTGAAATCGTGGTTTGACGGTATTATCTGTTCATTTGCTACAGTTACATCTATGGCTTCACCGAAGGCTGTAACAACAAGGTTAAAGATTTAAAGAGAAATGCCTACGGCTACAGAAATTTCAATAGATTTCTTCACTGTATTATCTGCGTTTTTTTATTTTTCGTACCTCAACTGTTGAAAAAGAGCATGGGAACGCCATAAGCGGTTTGTGGGGATTGCGAAGCCTAAGCAGGAGGCGGATGTTGACAAGGTTGTGCCGATTGGAATTTGAGTGGAAAAGTGGTTGAAAAAAGTGGAAATGCGTGGTATAATGGATTTACAAGGGCGGTGGATCTGCCGTATAAATCGGGATTTGTTGATTTTGTGAATTTCGATTTTATATACTATGTGAGGTAATCAAAACATGACAAATAAAGAGATACTTGATATTGCAATGCAGCAATCTGCCTACGATACTAATGCGAAAGCATCTGATTTTCTTTTAGACACAAATGTATTTGTAAAGTCTGAGATTGGGCCATTGGCAAGAAAATATTATAAAGAACCCATTGCCTGTAATTTGGTTTCATATGGTAATAATATAGTTGCGTCTGTAAAATGTGAATATAGAGAAATTGTTGAAAGCTACCTAAGCAAATATGAGTTTTATCATTGCTTTGAAACTCCTAATATGCATTGGCTAGATGAACGGATGAAAGAAAACGGATACCGTGTTTGTTTTATGGCAGAGTATTTTTTACCGGATGTTAATGGCTTGAAGAGAAGAGAATGCAACTATCCTCTTAAGGTGTTGGAACAAAAGGATTTTGCAAATTTATATCTTCCGATCTGGAGCAATGCACTTTGTGAAGATAGAAAGCAACTGGATGTTCTTGGGGTTGGTGCTTATGATAATGGGAAACTGATTGGGCTTGCAGCCTGTTCTGCGGATTGCGATGATATGTGGCAAATTGGAGTTGATGTTTTACCAGAGTATCGCAGGCAGGGGATTGCTTCCTCATTAACCAGTAATTTGGCAATAGAGATAATGGATAGAGGAAAGGTGCCTTTTTATTGTTGTGCCTGGTCTAATCTTAAATCTGTTAAAAATGCATTGCGGAGTGGTTTTGTGCCGGGTTGGGTGGAGATGACTGTAAAAGCTGCAAGCTTAGTTGAGAATATGAATAAATAACAACTTCCCGTTTATCGGACAGTTTAACACACAAAAGGAGCAACAGTCAATGCTGCTCTCATATATCCCCTGAGCCGTTTTACGCCCGTTTCAACGAGGTGACGCAGAATGTCCGAAAATTCAAAAAACGGAACGCATCTCTTGTGCCTGCGGCACCGTTGAAAAGGAGATGAGAAATAATGGTTGATTCATTAACGCTATACAATACTCAGTTTCACAAAGTCAAGCTGACAGAAACAAACGGCGCAGTTCATATCGAAACTGCTGATTTGTACGAAAGCGAATACGACAGCGGATATGATGAGGCAATAATAGGACTTACTAACGGTTATTATTACAAAGAGCATGAGATAAGTTCTATTGAGATACTTGATTGAGTTTAAATGCGGTGCAAAGAATCCGGATAGTCAAATCCGTATAGTCGGAATTGATTGCAGAAACCGATTATGTGCTTCGCACTTACAAATAATTAGCTGCACCACAGCAAAGGAGGCGAATTAAATGGAATTGTTGAAAAAATGCAATTTTGTATTATTAGCTCTTTTTATATGGGGTTTGACAGTTTTATACAACGGCGTAATCGTGAATTATCTGGCGAATCTGTTTCTTTCTTTTTCCAATCCTTCTTGGCTTGGACTTATAGTGCATATATTGATACAATTATTGATTATATGCATACCGACAATAATTGTGATAAAGTACCTTGATTTAAATGTAAAACAGTTGTTGTTTTCAATTCCGGTTATGTATCTGCTGTTTGCGGTTTATTCTCCGCCTGCCTTATATATGTTTGTATTTACGGGTGAATGGAACGGCTTCTGGCAACAATCTCATCCTGCTATGTCAGCGTGGATGGCTTCGTTGCTGATTACTTTACAATACGGCATTGTGATTTCAATTACAAAATTAATTGTTTATTTAAAAGCGACATCAGAATGAATAGGCAAAACGGGAATTGTTGGATTTATAACGAGCGGAGATGCATCTTCATGATGTGGGCGATTGCTGTAAGGAGGGATTACGAATGACAGCACAAATTGGTGATATATATAAATATCAAAAGAAAGAGTTCACCGTCGTGGCTCTATCTTCTGTGATGCTGTTTGACCCAAAGAATTACGGAATGGAGCCACATGCCAGTTCGACTGCTTGTTGGCGGGGATATTGGTGTGAATATGCGATTGAAGATGATGAATTGTTGCTGAATGATTTGTACCTTTACAATTCAGATGATAAGTATCCGCCGTTAAACGGCGTAGAGGTATCACTGCCGGAGTTTAAGGAATACAAGTGTCAAGGCGGCAAAAAGATTATTATGAAAGCGCATTTCGGGCATCGTGTGTACAAGGATGTTAACATGCCAATTCCGTACACAGGGAAAATACTTCTCGGAGATGGCTTTATGCGGGAGTATTACATTCACATGGGTTTTCAAAAGGGTTGGGCATACAAGAAACTGATTGAACTTGTTTTTGAAGAAGGTATATTGCTGGAATGCAATGACCTCAGCCATATAGCCAAAGCACAGCGTGAAGCTATGGCGCAAGGCAACATAAACCCACAGCGACCGGACGGCGATATTTTATCGAAATTTGTAGATGACAGCTTCTCATTGGATTATGCGGATAAAGCGTGGTGGATGGAATGAGCCGTGGCTTTGGTGGTTCTGCGAGAATTGTATGGCAGGATGAAAACATTGTGGTTTATGAGTACGCACCATTCAATCTCAATGAGCCGGAATACAGAAATAGCGAACACGTCTATGATGGACGGATTACAATCAGTAAGGATAGCATGGTGGAGCCGGAGATCCATGAAAAACTGAAAGTGATGCATAGCGGCAAGAATAAGCTGATTATCAAACGTTTACGGCGTGATGTGGATTTCGGCGCATTGCTGGACGCAGGAAAAATCACTATTGAAAACAGTCGTTGCTGCTGGCATTTGGTTGGAACAGAAAAGAGCATCGGTATGATGGCAATGAAAATTGTTTTTCGAATTTATGACCATTATCAAGATGAAGGAACTCTACCGGAAACGGTAAGTCTGCATTATTGAGCGATGAAAATATCATAGATGGCAGTGGATATATCGTACACTATAAAAATCAAAACGGTTTGCAGATGGCTGACTTGATTCAGCCGCCTGCAAACCGTTGTTTTATATTTTAACCGTGAACATAAGCATATTGGTGTTTTGTTTATCTGTGGTGTCGGTGCGGGATTCTGAGGCGGAGGCAGATACATTTTCAGCGGTTATCGAGCCTTTGTGGAGTTCGGCTATTGCCTGAGCTACCGATAAGCCTATGCCGTAGCCGCCGTTTTTCTGCGTTCTTGCACTGTCGCCCCGGTAAAAGCGGTCGAACAGCTTTTCGGGGTGGTCTATAGGCTTGCAGGTGTTGGCGATGCTGAGTGTTATGTTCTTTTCGCTGCCGTAAAGCTCAGCCCTTATGACACCTCCGCTTTCGGTATATTTTACCGCATTGTCAAGCAGTACCGTCATAAGCTGTACTATACTGTCACGGTTGCCGCTGAGCCTGATGCCTTTTTTTATGTTCTGTTCAATCATTATGCCTTTGAGGGCGGCAGGCTCTATAAATGCGCCGACTGTATCTTCTGCCGCAGTGCTTATATCGAATTCGCACATCGGGAGCTTTGTTGAGCTTTCATCCATTTTGGCAAGCATCAGCAGATTCTGCATAAGTCCGCTGAGCCTGAGCGTCTGCGCACGGATATTCTTGCTCCACTTGTTTTCGCCGTTGTGAAGCTCCATTGCATCTGTATTGGCAAGGATAATAGCAAGCGGCGTCTTTATTTCGTGACCTGCGTTTGTGACAAACTGCTTTTGCTTTTCAATGCTTCGTGCAACAGGGGCGATAGTTTTTCGGGAAAGAAGAATTACGAGCAGGAGCATCATAAGCCAGCCGAATATTCCTGCACCGACCGATATAAACAGTACGGTAAAGAAGGAGCTTATCTGCATACCGTTGTCAAGCAGGATGATAACCTTTCCTTCTGCACGCTTAGTTGCGCTTATCCTGTACTGAAAGCCGCTGTATGTGCCTGTTCCCGCAGCGGTATTTTTAAGTGCTTCGGTAATAGCGGTCGCTTCTTCCTCGGTAAGCGAGGATATATGAGTTACATCCGTCCTTATGATATTGCCGTTTTTGTCAATCGCAACGGCGGCATAGCGTGCAGAATCCACTGCGTTTTTATCGTGTCTGCCAAAGCCGTTGTTTTTTTTATCGTCGGGCGGTTTAGTTCCATTGTCTTGCGGCGGAAAATCGGGATTATTCTGACTGCCGGATATGTCGGCGGTTGTATTTTGCTGAGTGCCGTTTATGCTCTGCGGGGGCTGAGTATTGTCGGTTGTATCTGCGCTCCACTTTGTTGAGGTTTCAAAGCTGTAGCAGAGCATTTCCATAAGCCTGTCGTTATCGCCACTGGTGGTGAGATAATTGAAAACGTTTATTCCGCCGATAAGCACGACAAGCAGAATTGTTACCGCCAGCATAGCGGATATGATAAACTTTTTTTGCAGCTGTTTTACCATCAGTCAGCATCCCCGATCTTTGCAAGAGTATAGCCAACACTGCGCTTGGCTCGGATTTCAATATCCGCACCGATAGCGGCAAGACGTTTTCTTACATAGGATATATATACCCATACTGCGCCGCTCTCTGCATCGCTCTCATAGCCCCAGACCTTTACGAGAATATCCTCAGTGGAAAGATAGATGCCCTTGTTGAGCATAAGAAGCTCCATCAGCTTGTATTCTATCTTGGGCAGGACAATAGACTGCAACGGTCCTTTAAGCTCGCAGCTGCTGAGATTGAGCGACACGTTGCCGAATGTCATTATATCGGGTGTGAACCTGTCTTTTCTGCGGAGCATTGCTCTGACACGGGAAAGAAGCTCGCCCATTACAAACGGCTTCGGAAGGTAATCGTCTGCACCCATATCAAGCCCCGCTATCCTGTCCTCGACCTCAGCCTTTGCGGTAAGCAGGAGAATGGGAGTGGTGTTCCCCTCGCTCCTTAGTGTTTTAAGTACCTCCAAGCCGCTCTTTTTCGGCATCATTATATCAAGAATTATCCCGTCATACTGTTCGGCTCTTGCGTAATCAAGAGCGTCGGCACCGTCATAAACCGTGTCTACCGTATAATTATGATAGGTCAGAATGTCGGTTACAGCCTCAGCCATACTGACCTCATCTTCTGCAAACAGGAGCTTCATAATATCACCGTCCTTTATGATATTGATATTATAGTGCGGTTAGCTTAGAACAGCCTTAGAGCATATAAGATTTTGTGTGAAATCTGATGTCGGATGATTTGCAAAAGGTTGTTCCGGTCTTTATAAGCTGACATATTTTTTACAACTGTATTGTTCGTTTGTAATATTGAATGATTCGATGTATGGGATACTGCCATCGTATATCCATCGTTCAATAAATAACGGCTTTACAGCAAACAGTCGTTCATTTTCCAATGAAGAATAAGCGTCAAATGAACCCTTGAAGCATTTTTGAAATATGTCGGAGAAAAAATCGTTGTCCAACGGGCGACCTATTTCTTCACATATCCCTTCAATTTGAATATTATCAATACATAAAGCGACATTTTTATTAAATTTAAGTTGATGATATTTTTTCATAGTAACATCTGTCTGAAAATAGAATTTACCATTAACCTGAATAACGCTCATCATCCTTGATGATACTTTATTATTTTCAGAGGTCGAAAGAACCATTTTTCTCCCTTGTCCGAATTCTGCAAGAAAAGCATTGTATTTATCATTGAAAAGACTCATATTATCACTCCGAATTCCGATTTGTCTGTAAGTTGCTTTTAATAATCATTGATTATATTGTATCATAACAGGGTGTTTTTTTCAACAGCTCAGCATTTACTTATATCCGGCGAACGTTGCCGGAACAATCAGGCATATACAAAAAAAGCTGCCGCATTGCGACAGCTTTTAAAAGCGTTAATTATTCTGCAGATGTTTCTGTGCTTGTTTCAGATGAGGATTCAGCTACTGAGGAATCAGCGGAAGAAGCATCTGAAGATGTTACAGAAGAATCTGTCGATGAAGCATCGGAAGATGCTGATGAAGTTGATGAATCGTCACTTGTAACGGAAGATGTTACAGATGATGTTGCGGAGCTTGTTGTCGAAGAATTATCCGACTTGCTGAAGTTACCGCTGTACATAACGACGAAGTTTACAACGAGAGCCACAACAAAGAAAATCACTGCGGCAATCTTTGTAAGTCTGTTCAGCTTAGCCTCGTTTGAACGGCCTGAATTTCTCTGATAATAGTTGTCTGCACTACCGCCTGTGATCGTCTGCGACATACCCTGCTTTGTATCCTGCATAAGTACCACGAGTACTATGAAAACACAGGCAACAATCAGAACAATAGCACTGATTATTTCTAATATTCCCATTTATATGTCCTCCTTATAGGAATACGGGTATGTCCGAGATCTGTTTATCGTACAAACCCAAAATTATTCTAACACGCAAATGCTATTATAACATAAAAGGAAATGAAATGCAAGTGTTTTCGGGAATTATTTTAAAGCGGAAAGAGCTTTTTTTCCTATATCGTGGCGGTAATGTGCCTTTTCAAAGCTAATCGTATCCACTGCCTTATAAGCTGTGTCGAGCGCTTCCTTTAATGTATCGCCGTAAGCGGTAATACCGAGAACACGTCCTCCTGCCGTAAGGAACTTTCCGTCCTCCAGTTTTGTGCCTGCGTGGTAAACGAATGCACCCTCGCACTGACCGTTTTCGTCAAGTCCGCTTATCACCTTGCCTGTTTCGTACTTTTCGGGGTAGCCGCCGCTTGCCATTACAACGCAGGCGCACGATTTATCGCTCCACTTTATATCAAGTGCATCGAGTTTTTCTTCCCAGACAGCTTCGATTATATCCATAATATCCGTTTCAAGCAAGGGGAGAACCACCTGTGTTTCGGGATCACCGAAGCGGCAGTTGTACTCAATTACCTTTGCACCGTTCGGGGTCAGCATAAGACCGAAGTAAAGGCAACCCTTGAACGGTCTGCCCTCAGCCGCCATAGCCTTTATAGTAGGCAGGAATATCTTTTCCATACATTCCTGCTGTTTGTCGGGGGTGTAGAGGGGGTTGGGCGCTATCGTACCCATTCCGCCGGTGTTAAGACCCTCATCGTTGTCATAAGCACGCTTGTGATCCATAGAACTTATCATAGGCTTTACTGTCTTGCCGTCTGTGAACGCAAGAACGGTTACTTCGGGGCCTGTCATAAATTCCTCGACAACTATTTCACTGCCGGATTTGCCGAATTTTCCGTCAAGGAGCATTGAACGTACTGCGTTTTCTGCCTCCTGCTCGTCCTTTGCGATTATAACGCCCTTGCCGAGTGCAAGACCGTCACACTTGATAACGGCAGGGAAGCTGTTCTGCTTTTTGATATATGCTATAGCCTCGTCTGCGTCCGTGAAGGTTTCGTAAGCCGCAGTGGGAATGTTGTACTTCTTCATCAGAGCCTTCGAGAAAACCTTACTGCCCTCAAGAATAGCGGCATTTGCTCTCGGTCCGAAGGTCTTGAAGCCCTCTGCGTTTAGCTTGTCCACCATACCCATAACCAGCGGATCGTCGGGGGCTACGAATACATAGTCGGGTCTGAGCTTCTTTGCAAGCTCAACACAGCCGTCAATATCGGTTGCCTTTACATTAAAGCACTCGGCATATTTTGAGATACCGCCGTTGCCGGGTGCGGCATACAGCTTGTCTACCTTCTTAGATTTTGCAAGGGCTGTTATTATGGCGTGTTCTCTGCCGCCTCCGCCTATTACAAGTACGTTCATGTTAAAAATACCTTTCTTTCTTTTGATTTATTCATTATTCGATGATAAGGCCAAGCAGCTTTGCGAACATTGCCGCCTGCCACACATCGACCTTTGCGCCTTTAAGCTCCGCTCCTGTATCGGAAACGGTAAGACCTTCGATATTACAGGAGGTGAAGTCAAGCCCTGCAAGCTTCGTGCCGAAAAACACAGACCTTGCCAGCGTAACGTTTTTAAGCTCCGTCTGTTTTATCTCACACGAAGAAAACAGAGCGGAGGAGAAGTCGGTATCTGTCACAGCTACCGATTGCAGCTTTGAACGCTGAAAATCCGACAACTCAAAGCTGCCGCCGTCAAAGCTGACGTTTTTATAAAACGAGTATTTGAAAGCTGTTCCGACCGCTTTACAGGAGATGAACGAGCAGGCTTTGAAATAGCTTTCGGAAAAATCGCTGTTTGAAATATCGCAGCCCTTGAAAACGCAATCTATAAAAGTGCATCCGGAAAAATCGCAGGCTGTAAAGCGGCATCCGTGGAACAGGCAGTTTCTGAAACAGATAGCCGAAAAATCGGTTTCGGCGCATATCAGCCTCGAAAAATCAGCCGCAATAAAATCCGATTCGTCATCACGCACTTTTGAAAGCTCGGCATCAATATCTGTTACCGTAAAAAGATTATCGGGCAGCTTCTGAGCGGTCAATGACGCAGATAATGACTTTAATTCTGCTGTCATGTGTTTACCGAATTGTCAAACGACATTGACCCGAGCGTGTATTCAAGCGCCTTTGTGACCGCTTCTTCGTTATTGTCAAGGTGCAGGGCAATCAAGGTGTACACTTTATTGCCGTGGCGGGCAAAATATATGTGCTGTGTTGCGGCAACGGAATTATCTCCGTCAGAAGATTTTACAGTTCCGTAAAATACGTCGGTGTTGCCGATTTTAACCATGCTCTTGGTCGATGAATCGACATTATCACCGACGACATAATAACTCATGAATTCCTCGCCGATCTCGGCTACCGTTCTGCCATTTGTATCTTCGTCCTCATCGCTGCACATAGCAACGATATTAGATGTGACCTCGCCGTCATCGGAATAATGTACAAGATAAAGCTCGTTTTTATCTTCTTCATATTCGCTGATGCCGATATTGAAGTATACTCCGTCATCGTACATCAGAGAAAATTTGTTTATTTTATACTTGGTCGGACTTCCAACGGGGGTATACTGTGCAGGGGCAGGTGACGGTTTTTTTGTTTCGGACTTGTCGGTAATTGACGTGTTCGGGGTTTCGGGCTTTGCGGTCGTTGTTTCCGCTTTGGTTGTTTGCGTGGATGTTGCCGCAGTAGTTACTGCGGTAGTCTGAGGTGTCACTGTCTGGGGAACGGGGGTTGTTGATGATGTGGTCCGGCTATTAGGATTTATGCCAAGCGGGTTTTCAATCGTTTTGGAGCAACCGCACATTCCTGCGAGAATTGATGCGGTACAAATCAATAATAGGGCTTTTTTCATCGGTCTTTCCTTTCTTCCGCTTTTATCGGCGGATGTTGAAGAATATAGAACGGTGTGGACTCTATGGTGAAAAATTCGGCATTTGACGGCATGATATAGCGAAAAATTACCTCGTTGTTTTTCGTGGTTATCTTTACAGTAAAGCCTTTTTGTTTTGTAAACAGTTTCATTGGCTTGTAGGTTACGCTCTCAACGTCCGTGTATTTGAAAATATAGGTATGACGTTTGCTTGCAATACGCATTGTGCGGCTGTCTGCCGTGTATCTGTATTGCTCCTCGCCGCCAATAATAAATAGTATATACCATATCGGCAGAATCGGAAGGATGATGCTAAGTGCGATTCTTATAATAATATAGGATATGGCAGACTTATAAATATCCGCTATTACAATGTCATCGAATGAACCCAGTACCAATAGCGCTATAAATACCTCTGCGACACAGGCAGCGATAATTTTCAGTATAATATATGGCGAAAGAACTCTGAAAGAGCCGCTCTGCCTGAATTCAAATCTGCCGTCAAGGATGTCTTTATCTGTATAAGTAAAATGCATAGTGATACCTTTATTGTAATTTAAAAATAACGGGCGGACGTGCCGCCCGTTTACTGAGCTTATCAGTGGTGGAAAAGTCTGATTCCCGTGAATGCCATTGCGATACCGTACTTGTTGCAGGTGTCGATAACATTATCGTCACGGATAGAGCCGCCGGGCTGTGCTATGTATTCAACACCGCTTCTGTGCGCTCTTTCAATGTTGTCACCGAAGGGGAAGAATGCGTCTGAGCCGAGCGAAACGCCCTTCATTGTTGCAAGCCATGCTTTCTTTTCTTCTGTTGTGAATACGGCGGGCTTTACCTTGAAGATGTTTTCCCATGCGCCGTCTGCGAGAACGTCCATATAATCCTCACCGATGTAGAGGTCGATAGCGTTATCTCTGTCGGCACGTCTTATGTTATCGACAAACTGTAAGCCCATAACCTGAGGTGACTGTCTTAAGTACCAGTTGTCAGCCTTTGTACCTGCAAGGCGTGTGCAGTGAATTCTTGACTGCTGACCTGCGCCGATACCGATAGCCTGACCGCCGCAAGCGTAAGCTACGGAGTTTGACTGAGTGTACTTTAATGTAATCATTGCTATTGCAAGATCAATCTTTGCATTCTCGGGTATATTCTTATTCTCGGTCACAATGTTTGAGAACAGCTTATCGTCAATAACCAGCTCGTTTCTGCCCTGCTCGAAAGTAACGCCGAATACCTGCTTACGCTCGATAGGCTCGGGAACGTACTCGGGGTCGATCTTGATTATATTGTAGTTGCCCTTTTTCTTTGACTTGAGAATTTCAAGCGCTTCGGGATCGTAATCGGGAGCGATAACACCGTCGGAAACTTCACGCTGTATTATCTTTGCCGTTGAAACATCGCACTTGTCCGACAGAGCGATGAAGTCACCGTATGATGACATTCTGTCGGCACCTCTTGCTCTTGCATAAGCGCAGGCAAGGGGTGACAGCTCGCCGAGATCGTCTACCCAGTATATCTTCTTGAGCGTGTCTGTGAGGGGAAGTCCTACAGCGGCACCTGCGGGTGAAACGTGCTTGAATGATGTTGCGGAGGGAAGACCCGTAGCCTTTTTAAGCTCGCTTACGAGCTGCCAGCCGTTGAAGGCATCCATAAAGTTTATATAACCGGGCTTGCCGTTAAGCACCTCGATAGGAAGTGAATTTCCGTTTGCCATGAATATTCTTGACGGCTTCTGATTGGGGTTGCAGCCGTACTTTAACTGAAGTTCGTTCATTGTAGTAAAGTTCCTTTCGCTTACTTGTTTTTATTGATTATGCGTGATTCGTACTTGCCTGTGGCAATGTCGATGTAACGTGTAAAGAGTGAAACCTTGTTGTCTGCATTGAGGTTTTCCCATACCATTGATGTGAACGTGTCTATATCCGTATCGGGAATAACCACTGTTTTAGGCTCGCCTTCGTAGCTCGGCAGGGGGTTGCCGTCACACTTGTAGGTGTGAATGAATTTGCCCTTGCCGTTTAAGGGATTGCTGTAAGCGTAGGTGTATCTCTGACATGATGAGCCGTCGCCGTCTGCACTCTTCAAGATAGACATTGCAAAATTCATATCGCCGTTGTCAAGGTGGACTATACCGGAAATTCTCGGTGTGTAGTTGGGCTTGTCATCTTCAAATTCTCTTGTTCTGAGAGCCTGCTCGAATGTCATCTGCTTGTCCATAAGCTCATAGATAGTGTCGGTCTGGTCGCCGTTTGTAACTATCGTCTTGTTGCCGAGAACTCTTACGGGTGCATAAATGATGAGGTGGGGATCTTCCATCTTGCTTTCATCGAAAGCCTGTGTTCTGATACCCTCGCCGTCTTCTACAAAAATTCTGTTACGGCTGTTTTCGCTTCTGCCCATAATAAAGTAGGCGATTACCGCTTTTGTGCCGTCTGCGGATTTTCCTATCACGATGCCTCTGCCGTGATAAGCAAGAGAGTTAAGCTCTTTTTCAAGTGTTACAACTTCCATATAGCCTCCTGTTGCGGTTTTGCGTGGAACACGCAGTTTTCTGAATATAACTTGTTATAACGTCCTCAAAATCCCGTTTAGTCGGGAGAATGCGGACATAAGGTTCAATCGTCGATAACGGTTATGCCGTCTTTCACGGTTATCTTTCCCTCGCAGAAAAGACGTGCGGCACGGGGGAGAATCTTCCACTCAGCCTGCTCCATAACACGTTTCTGAAGAATTTCTGGGGTGTCGCCGTTTCTGACCTCAACTGCCTTTTGCAGAATGATAGGTCCTGCGTCACATTCCGCTGTTACAAAATGAACGGTAGCGCCTGTTACCTTTACGCCCTTTTTAAGTGCTTCCTCGTGAACGTGAAGTCCGTAGTAGCCCTTTCCGCAGAAAGAGGGGATAAGGGCGGGGTGGACGTTTATCATCTTATACCTGAACGCATCGCATACCTGCTCGTCAAGTATTGTCATAAAGCCTGCATAGATAACAAGGTCAGCCTGCTCTTCCTTTAAAGCGTCAGCCATAGCCTTGCTGTAAGCGGCAACATCGGCATAGTCACGTCTTGCGAGAACTCTTGTCTTGATGCCGTTATCTGCGGCTCTTGTCAGTGCGTAGGCATCGGGCTTTGACGCAATAACGCAGGTGATTTTACCTCCGCCGAGTCCTTCGGACTTTTCGGCATCAATAAGCGCCTGCAGATTAGTTCCGCCGCCCGATACAAGTACAACGATATTTTTCATATTACTCAATTATGATGCCCTCGTCACCCTTGATTATTTCACCGATGCAGTAGCTTTCAACGCCTGCATTTCTGAGTATCTGTACAGCTTCATCGGCATCGTCCTTGTCAACTACAACGGTCATACCGATACCCATATTGAAAGTATTGTACATATCGTGTTCGGAGATGTTTCCGACTTCCTGTAAGTGCTTGAAGATATAAGGCACTTCGTAGCTGTGCTTTGTAATCTTTGCTGTGAAGCCGTCGGGGAGTGAACGGGGAACGTTCTCGTTAAAGCCGCCGCCTGTGATATGTGAGATAGCCTTTACGTTCTTCTTTGAGATAAGCTCCAAAATGGGCTTTACATATATCTTTGTAGGTGTAAGGAGTGTTTCGCCGAGAGTTTTTCCTGTGGGGAGGACTTCATCGAGAACTTCCTTGCTGTTTATGTTGAACACCTTTCTTACAAGAGAGAAGCCGTTTGAATGAACGCCTGTGGAAGCAAGGCCGATTATGATGTCGCCTTCCTTTACGGTGCTGTTGTCGATTATCTTAGACTTTTCAACGACACCGGTTGAATAGCCTGCGATGTCATATTCGTCTTCGGGCATCATTCCGGGATGCTCAGCGGTTTCACCGCCTATAAGCGCACAGCCTGACTGTACACAGCCGTCAGCAACACCCTTTACTATAGCGGCTACCTTTTCGGGTACGTTCTTGCCTATAGCAATATAGTCAAGGAAATAAAGAGGCTTTGCACCGCAGCAGATTATGTCGTTTACGCACATAGCGACCGCATCTATACCGATCGTATCGTGCTTGTCCATCAGCATTGCGAGCTTGAGCTTTGTGCCGACACCGTCTGTACCCGAAACGAGTACGGGTTCTTTCATATCTGCAATATCAAGCTGGAACAGACCGCCGAATCCGCCTATGCCTGTAAGCACACCGGGGATATTGGTGCGTTCAACGTCCTTTTTCATCAGACGAACACCTTCGTAGCCTGCGGTAACGTCAACGCCTGCTGCTTTATAGCTTTCTGAAAAACTGTTCTTCATAATAATAATTCCTTCCGTTTGGGGACTGATGTCCTTATGTGGTGGTTTTTTCTTTGCTTTCGCTGATTTTCCTGTCGAATTTATCCTTGTGCATTTCCGTGGGAATATTCGTGGGGTATTCTCCGCTGAAACAAGCGGTGCAATAACCGCATTCACAGCCGTTTGCGTGTACCGCAAGCTTCTTTGCGTTTTCCACGCTCAGATAACCGAGCGAATCTGTGCCTATTATGTCGCTGATCTCTTTTATCGAATGATGACAAGCGATAAGGTGTTCTCTCGAATCTATGTCGGTACCGTAGTAGCAGGGATTGAGGAACGGGGGAGCGGATACTCTCATATGAACCTCGGTAGCTCCCGCATCACGCAGTAATTTTACAATCCTGCCGCTTGTAGTGCCTCTTACAATAGAGTCGTCAATCAGCACCACACGCTTGCCCTTTACCACGCTTGCTACTACATTAAGCTTTATACGCACCTTATCTTCTCTTGACGATTGACCGGGAGAGATAAAGGTTCTGCCGATGTATTTGTTCTTGATGAAGCCGATGCCGTAGGGAATACCCGACTGGTGAGAATAGCCTATGGCGGCATCTATACCGGAATCGGGAACACCGATTACTATATCCGCCTGCACGGGATGCTCAAGCGCTAAGAATGCGCCTGCACGAAGTCTTGCCTCGTGAACCGATGCACCCTCTATGACCGAGTCTGGACGTGCAAAGTAGATATATTCAAAAACGCACAAAGTATGCGGACGCTTGCCGCAATGATCTTTTATGGAGCGTACTCCGTTTTCATCGAATACAACAATCTCGCCTGGGAGCAGATCTCTTACGAACTTAGCGCCGACTGAGTCAAGAGCGCAGCTTTCGGAGGCAACTATATATGTTCCCTCGTTTGTTATGCCGTAGCAGAGCGGTCTGAAACCGTTCTCGTCACGGGCGGCAATCAGCTTTGCGGGCGACATGATAACAAGCGAATATGCGCCGTTTATCTTATTCATCGCACGGTTGAGAGCTTCTTCTATAGACGGAGCTTCAAGCCGTTCCTTTGTTACAAGGTAGCTTATAACTTCTGTGTCGCTTGTCGTATGGAAGATAGAGCCTTGTTTTTCAAGCTCGTGGCGAAGCTCATAAGTATTTACAAGGTTGCCGTTGTGAGCAAGCGCCATTCTTCCTTTATAGTGATTTACGAGGATAGGCTGAGCATTAAGGCGGGCATTGGCTCCGGTCGTGCCGTAACGCACATGACCTACCGCCATATTGCCCTGTCCCAGTCCGTCAAGGCGTTCGGGAGTGAACACATCGTTCACAAGACCGGTGTCCTTGTAGGAATTGAAAACGCCGTCATCGTTCACAACGATGCCGCAGCTTTCCTGTCCTCTGTGCTGTAATGCGAATAATCCGTAATATGTTGTTGCGGCAACGTTGGTCTTTTCTTTTGCAAAAACACCGAACACGCCGCATTCTTCATGCAAACCGCTTGTCAATGGAGTCATTCCTTTCCGTCCCAGCAATAAGTGCAAAGCTCACACTGTGGCTTGCCTATTGCCCGTACAGTTCCGTCAAGCGACTGGAATTCAAGCGATGTCAGCTTTAGTCTGCGGCATATTTCGTCACGCAGTTTCTTTCCACGCTCTGTGTTGGTGTCACTGTACTCGTCGATAAATCTGATACCATCTGCACCCTCGGCCTCATCAATTATCTGTCTTGCAATCAGCTCCATCTCCGATGTGCTGCGGGAGAAGTTGAGATACTTACAACCGTACATTATCGGAGGACAGGCGCTGCGCATGTGTACTTCCTTAGCACCGTTCTCATAAAGGAACTCTACTGTTTCTCTCATCTGAGTTCCTCTTACTATGCTGTCGTCAACGAACAGCAGCTTTTTACCCTCAATAAGCTCGTGGACCGGAATCAGCTTCATTTTAGCTACCTGATTTCTCATTGTCTGGTTGGTAGGCATAAAGCTTCTGGGCCATGTGGGAGTGTACTTGATAAAAGGACGTGCGAACGGGATACCGCTCCTGTTTGCGTAGCCTATTGCGTGAGGTACGCCCGAATCCGGAATACCGCATACATAGTCAACGTCGGGCAGCTTGCCGTTCTTTATATCGTTCTCCGCCATAATCTCGCCGTTGCGTGTACGCATCGTTTCAACGGTCACACCCTCATATACCGCATTCGGATAGCCGTAATATGTCCACATGAACGAGCATATATGCATTTTGCTTTCATCACCGTCGCTCAGCACTTCACAGCCGTCCGCAGTTATCATATCTATTTCGCCGGGACGAAGCTCTTTATATGTGCTGTAGCCGAGCTTCTGGAATGCGAATGATTCTAGGGATACGCAGTATCCGTCGCTCCTTTTTCCTACAATGATAGGAAGTCTGCCGTACTGATCCCTTGCGGCGATAATTCCGTCCTTTGTAAGAATGATAAGGGACATTGTACCGTCAATCTTGCTCTGGGCATATCTTATACCGTCGGTAAAATTGTCCTTTTGTGCGATAAGCGCACCGATGAGCGAGCCGGAGTTTATACTTCCGCTGCTCATTGTTTCAAAGTTTGCACAGCCGCTCTCGAGAAGTTCGGTTGAAAGCTGTTCGGCATTTCTGATTATGCCGATACTGCATATCGAATAAATACCAAGCTTTGAACGCACCAGCAGGGGCTGAGGGTCGGTATCGCTGATACAGCCGATACACAGCTTTCCCCTCATATCCGTAGCATCCTGTTCAAACTTTGTTCTGAACGGTGAGTTTTCAATACTGTGGATAGCACGCTGAAAGCCTCTGTCGGGGCTGTATGCGGTCATACCGCCTCTGCGTGTTCCGAGGTGGGAGTGATAGTCTGTTCCGAAGAAAACATCGGTTATGCAGTCGTTGTTTGACGCCGCACCGAAAAATCCACCCATATATTATCCTGCCTTTTCCTGTTAGATTCTTTTCAATTGTCGGGATTATTCGCCCATAAGACGCTTCATTATTTCAGCGTAAGCGTCCTCAACACCGCCCATATCACGACGGAAACGATCCTTGTCGAGCTTCTCGTGAGTTGTGCTGTCCCAGAAACGACAGGTGTCGGGAGAAATCTCGTCGGCAAGAATTATTGTGCCGTCTGAGGTCTTACCGAATTCAATCTTGAAGTCGATAAGGTCGATGTTGAGCTTCTTGAAGAAGTCAAGCATAAATTCATTTACCTTGAAAGCGTACTTTGAGATAAGGTCGATTTCTTCCTTTGTTGCAAGACCGAGTGCAAGCGCATAGTAGTCGTTGATGAAAGGATCGCCCAGATCGTCATTCTTGTAGCTGAATTCAAGCGTGGGGCAGAGGAGCTTTGTGCCTTCCTCGATGCCGAGCTTCTTCGAGAAGCTGCCTGCGGCTACGTTTCTTACGATTACTTCGAGGGGAACGATAGAAACCTTTTTAACGAGTGTTTCTCTGTCGTTCAGCTCTTTAACAAGGTGAGTGGGAACACCTGCTTTTTCAAGCAGACCGAACATATAGTTCGTCATTTTGTTGTTGATAACGCCCTTACCTGAGATAGTGCCTTTCTTGAGGCCGTTGAATGCTGTTGCATCATCCTTGTAGGATACAATAACAAGGTCGGGATCATCGGTTGCGAATACCTTCTTTGCCTTTCCTTCGTAAAGCTGTTCTTTCTTTTCCATTTTGTTTATCCTTTCTTCAGCGGCTGTGCCGTATTTATTGATTACATTATATATAGTACACCGATCAAAGCTCGGCAAGTACCTGCTCCATTTTTTTGTCAGCCTCAAGAACCTTTGCGGTCTGTGCTGCACGGTATGCCTTCATCTTTTCCATAAGGGCATCGTCTGATACCGCAAGAATCTGTACAGCGAGGAATGCCGCATTTGCCGCACCGTCAATAGCTACTGTAGCAACGGGAACTCCGGCGGGCATCTGTACTGTAGACAGAAGTGCGTCTATGCCTTCAAGTGCGCTTGCTTTTATCGGAATGCCGATAACGGGCAGTGGAGTCTGACCTGCGATAGCACCGGCAAGGTGAGCGGCTTTGCCTGCGGCGGCAATGATAACGCCTGTTCCGTTCTTCTCGGCATTTCTTGCAAACTCGGAAACCTCAGCGGCACAACGGTGAGCGGAGAGAACACGAAGCTCTGTAGGAACACCGAAGTCCTTAAGCACCTGAGCCGCTTTTTTAACGATAGGCAGATCGGAATCGCTGCCCATTACTATGGCTACTTTTTTCATTTACGAACATCCTTTCAGAAAATAAATAAAGCTGTGTAATACAATTGCACAGCTTAAAAAATACACTTATTCTTATAATACGGCGTAGAAAAAGACATATATGAAAATTTACCGAGGCTTATCAAAGCTGTTGTAAGCTGTATTTTATTCATAGATCTCATGGTTTCCCTCCGTACTTGTTACTATATCATTTTACCTTATTTTAATAACAAATTCAAGTGCTAAAGCGGAAAATCTCTTAAATTGTGCTTTTTCAACAATAGTAGCGCTTTGTTTTTGTGCTATATGTACATTAATTACTTTATAAACTTTTTGTGAGCTAAATTAACATAAAATCGTTTACACGGCGTTACAATTATCAAATTCGTGATTACAGAGGGGAAAACAGGGAAAATCAGTAATCAAGTTGCAACCGAATTGTTACAAAGATGTAACAGATTTTTGTGCAAGATGACGGAAAAACAGCAAAAAAACAATTTTTGTAATCGTTTACGGTAAAAAAACACAACTGAGAGCTTAAAATGCTTGCAAATTTGTGAAATGTGTGATATGATTATGTCAACGAGGAAAAAGTGAACAAAACTTTTGACAAGCTACAGGTCTTTTTAGTGAATTATCCATTGTTACATATACGGCAGTATATACCGTTATGTCACAGGAGCTTCAACCGGAAGCCTGTACTTACCGGAGAATTGTTTACGGCTCCTCTTAATGAGGCCGCAAGGTCAGGCAGTGAAAGCGATAGCTATTCACAACAATGAATACTTCTGGAGGAATTACCAATGAAGAAAAGAATTTTAGCAGCTGTATTAGCATCTGCATCAATTCTGGGTGCAGTAGCAGGCTGCTCAAGCAACGCTACAAGCTCAGCAGGATCTTCTACAACAGATTCGAGCAAGACTGAAGACTCAAGCAAGACTGAGGATTCGAGCAAGACCGATGATTCAAGCAACGCAGGAACTTCCGATAAGTTCACACTTAAGGAAGGCGAAGGCAAGACTCTTAACATCGCTGTATGGAACGAAGAGTTCGAGAACTACTTTAATAAGTACTTAAAGGATAAGATGCCTGAGGGTGTTACAGTTAACTTCAAGAAAACTGAAAACGCTAACAACGCTTATCAGAACAAGCTCGATGAAGACCTTCCCAAGAACGAAGCTGCATCTGCTGACGACAAGATCGATATGTTCTTATTCGAAGCTGACTACGCTCTCAAGTATGTTAACTCAGAGTACACACTTGATGTTAAGTCACTCGGTCTTACTGATGAAGATCTTTCAGGTATGTATCAGTATACAAAGGACGTTTGCACAACTCAGGATGGCTCAAAGGTACTGAAGGGTGTTTCATGGCAGGCAACTCCCGGTCTGTATGCTTACAGACGTTCAATTGCTAAGGACGTTCTCGGCACAGACGATCCCGATAAGGTACAGGAAGCTCTCGCTGACTGGACAAAGTTTGACGAAGTAGCTGCTAAGGCTGCTGACAAGGGTTACAAGATGCTCTCAGGTTATGATGATGCATACAGAACCTTCTCAAACAACGTTGCTGCTCCTTGGGTAAACGAAAACAAGGAAATCATCATTGACGCCAACATCATGAAGTGGGTTGACCAGACTAAGACATACACAGACAAGGGTTACAACAACAAGACATCTCTTTGGACTGATGCTTGGGCTGCTGACCAGGGTCCCGACGGTAAGGTATTCGGCTTCTTCTACTCAACATGGGGCATCAACTTCACACTTTTAGGTAACTCACTTGCAGTTAAGGAAAAAGACGGCGGTAAGCTCGAAGTAGGTAACGGCGGTTACGGTGACTGGGCAGTTTGCTACGGTCCTCAGGCTTACTTCTGGGGCGGTACTTGGCTCGCTGCTGCAAAGGGCACAGACAACGCTGCATTAGTTGGCGATGTTATGAAGGCATTCTGCTGCAACAAGGACTTCGGTCTTCAGTTCACAAAGGATACTCAGGACTACTACAACAACGAAGCTGCAATGAAGGAACTCGCTGCTTCTGACTTCAAGTCAGCATTCTTAGGCGGTCAGAACCACATCGCTCTGTTCGTTGAAACAGCTCCCAAGATCGACATGAGCAAGATCTCTATCTACGACCAGGGTCTTAACGAGACATTACAGGCTAAGTTCAAGGAATACTTCGACGGTACTGTTGATAAGGATACAGCACTCAAGAACTTCTATGAGGCTGCTATTGTTAAGTATCCTGAGCTCAAGAAGCCCGCTAACGCATAATCAAGGCTTTGTGGCTTAAACAATATTGACCTTCATCTTGACTGCGGGTTCTGTGAATTCGCAGTCAAGTATGTTAATGGGGCGAATTACCGATGTTTCCGCCTTATTAACATACTTGACTGCTCAAGATGGAGAATATACCGAGATTTTTATAAGGAGTGTTTTTATGGCTCAGGCAGCTAACGCAGGAAGTGCGCCGGTAAAAGCCAGAAAAGGACAAATCGGGAAATATAAAAAATGGGGCTACATATTTATGCTCCCGTTCACATTAGTTTTCCTTGTTTTCCAGGCTTGGCCGCTTATTCAGACTTTCTATTACAGTATGTTCAAATACTTCAAGTCGGGTCTTAGTTGGGTAGGACCGGAGTTTGTAGGATTTGATAACTTTGTAGCAATTTTTGATATGAGTAAAGGCAGCAATATACTTGTACTCACATGGAATACGCTTATCATGTGGGTACTGGGATTTGTTCCGCAGATAATCATTTCATTACTTTTTGCTTACTGGTTCACTAATGTAAGACTTCGTTTAAGATGTCTTGGATTCTTCAAAACTGTAATGTATATGCCTAACCTTATCATGGCATCTGCATTTGCAATGCTGATATTCTCAATATTCTCCGATATTGGTCCTATCAACGAGCTTATCAAGCACACTACCGGCGGCGAGGCTTTCAGATTCCTCAGCTATACGGGCAGTACGATGGGACTTGTAGCGTTCATGAACTTCATTATGTGGTTCGGCAACACGACAATTCTGCTGATGGCGGCAATGATGGGTATCAACGAATCTGTTATTGAGGCTGCTGAAATCGACGGTGCAAGCAGCTCACAGATATTCTGGAGGATAACGCTTCCTCTTATCAGACCTATACTCGTATACGTTATGATCACTTCGCTGATCGGCGGTCTTCAGATGTTCGATGTACCGCAGATCCTTACTAACGGTCAGGGAAGCCCGAATAATACTACCAAGACGCTTATCATGTATCTGAACGAACAGATCGGTACATCTAAGAACTATGGTATGGCAGGTGCGCTTTCAGTAATTATATTCATTGTATGTGCGGCACTCAGCCTGGTTGTTTACTACTTCTTTGCTGCTGACAGAAGCAACAAGAAGTCTAAAAAAGGAGGTAAGTAAGTATCATGGCAAAAAAGGAAAAGGTACTTGAACATACCTCAGCACTTCAGCAGAACAGAACAGATCCGGATATGAAGGTAAAGCCTACGCTTATTATTCACAGAATAATCTGTTATATCGTTCTTGTCTTCTTCTCAATCCTGTGTTTGTTCTTCTTCTACATCCTGCTTGTTAACGCAAGCCGTTCACATTACGATATTATGTCCGGCTTTTCGTTCCTGCCCGGAAATCAATTTATCAATAACTTCCAGAGTGCGATTTCAAACACAACGATACCTGTTGTAAACGGTGTTATCAACAGCTTGATTATCGCAACGTGTACAGCAGTATTATCGATTTATTTCTCGGCAATGACAGCGTATGCAATTCATGTATATGACTTCAAAGGTAAGAAATTTATCTTTAACTTCATATTACTTATCATGACGATTCCTACACAGGTTTCTGCGCTCGGTTTCTTCAGTATGTGTACCGATTGGGGACTCAGAGATACATATATTCCTCTTATAGTTCCTGCTATTGCGGCTCCTGCAGTATTCTTCTTCATGATTCAGTACATGAAGAGCTCTCTTCCGATTGATATTATCGAGGCAGCAAGAATAGACGGTTCGGGCGAATTCAGAACATTCAACACGATCGTTCTTCCTATGCTGAAGCCTGCTCTTGCAGTACAGGCAATATTCAGCTTCGTTGCATCATGGAACAACTACTTCCTTCCTGCGTTGATTATTGATACATCAACAAAGAAGACAATGCCTATCATGATCGCACAGCTTCGTTCAGCAGACTTCTTAAAGTTTGATATGGGTCAGGTTTATATGTTCATTTTCATAGCAATCATACCTGTTATCATCGTTTACTTCTGCTTATCGAAATTCATCATCGCCGGTGTTTCACTCGGTGGTGTAAAGGAATAAGACAATTTTGGGTTAATATATTAAATACAGAAACGGCATCGGAAATCTTCCGGTGCCGTTTTGCCGTATATAACGCTAAGGACTGCCGTGCGGTATTTACCCTGTATCAGCCAAGAGCGTATGAAGCATAAGAAAATCCCCTGTTAATCGCTTAACAGGGGATCAGAGTTTATTCGGTTATAGATTAGCCAAGTCTTGCTTCGAGATCAGCGAGTTCCTGCTTTAAGCCGTCGGGGAGCTTGTCACCGAACTGCTTGTAGAATTCCTTCATCTGTTCTACTTCCTTCTTCCAGAGGTCTCTGTCAACTGCAAGCAGCTTGTCTTCAACTTCTGATGTAACCTCATCCTCGATACCCTTGAGGTTGATGTCACCCTTCTTAGGAAGGTAGCCGATAGGAGTCTTTTCAGCGTCAATTGTACCTTCACATCTCTTGATGATCCAGTCGAGAACTCTCATATTGTCGCCGAAACCGGGCCAGATGAAGTTACCGTTCTCGTCCTGCTTGAACCAGTTAACGTTGAAGATCTTAGGAGCCTTGTCACCGAGCTTCTTGCCCATATCAAGCCAGTGTGCCCAGTAATCAGCCATATGGTAGCCGCAGAAGGGCTTCATAGCCATAGGATCGTGACGGAGTACGCCTACTGCACCTGTAGCAGCCGCTGTTGTTTCAGAAGAAACTGCAGAGCCTACATATGTGCCGTGCTGCCAGCTGAATGACTGGTAAACCAGAGGAGTTGTAGCTGCACGTCTGCCGCCGAAGATGATAGCTGAGATCGGAACACCCTGGGGGTTGTTGAACTCAGGTGAAATGCAGGGGCAGTTCTGAGCGGGAGCTGTGAAACGTGAGTTAGGATGAGCGAGCTTGTTGCCAGCCGCTGTGTATTCCTTACCGTTAACCTTGTTGCCCTTCCAGTCTGTTGCATTCTCGGGAGGATTCTTGTCAAGACCTTCCCACCAAGCTGTCATATCATCATTGTTGATAGCAACGTTTGTGAAGATTGTGTTCTTTCTTGTAGATGCAAGAGCGTTGTAGTTGCTCTTTGCGTTTGTACCGGGAGCAACGCCGAAGAAGCCGTTCTCGGGGTTGATAGCGTAAAGTCTGCCATCGGGACCCTGTTTCATCCATGCAATATCGTCACCTACTGTGAATACTTCATAGCCTGCCTTCTTGTATCCCTCGGGAGGAATAAGCATAGCGAGGTTTGTTTTACCGCAAGCTGAGGGGAATGCTGCTGTGATATACTTGATGTCACCATCGGGCTTCTTAACGCCGAGGATAAGCATATGTTCAGCCATCCAGCCTTCCTTCCAGCCCTGATAAGAAGCGATACGGAGTGCAAAGCACTTCTTTCCGAGCAGTACGTTACCGCCGTAAGCTGAGTTGATAGACCAAATCGTGTTGTCTTCGGGGAACTGAACGATGTATCTCTTTTCGGGATCAACGTCAGCCTTTGAGTGAAGACATCTTACGAAGTCGTTGGAGTCATCGGGCAGGTTCTTGAATGCCTGTGCGCCCATTCTTGTCATAATATCCATGTTGAGTACAACATAGATAGAGTCTGTCAGTTCAACACCAACCTTAGCGATAGGTGAGCCGATAGGTCCCATTGAGTAGGGGATAACGTACATTGTACGACCCTTCATAACGCCGTCATAGAGCTTTGTCAGCTTAGCGTACATTTCCTTAGGATCCATCCAGTTGTTTGTAGGACCTGCATTCTCCTTCTCTCTTGAGCAGATGAATGTTCTGTCTTCTACACGGGCAACGTCGTTTTCAGCTGTTCTGTGATATAAGCAGCCGGGGAGTTTTTCCTGGTTGAGCTCAATCATCTCGCCTGTTGCGATAGCCTCGTCACGAAGCGCCTTAAGCTGCTCCTCGCTGCCATCGATCCATACAACCTTGTCGGGCTGTGTGAGGGCTTTCATTTCTTCAACCCACTTTAAAACATTCTGATTCTTTGTCATAACCGATTGTTCTCCTTTTCTTTATTTTATCAGCTTATGCTGATGAAAGTCATTCGGTAGGGAATTACTGATACGGTTCATCGTACCTTGTTCCCCATTTACTATTATAAACTATTTTTTGCAATAGGTCAATAGCGAAATTGCAAAAACGGTAAAAAAATTGCACAAAGTAAGCGTAATGCAACCGACTTTTTAATTTACGTCGGGAAAACTTATTACACGGCTGTATAACAGGTTTTCTTAATGTCACGCTACCTTGTGCTTTTTATTTTACTATTTTAATATCTACTGATTTTAAAGGAATTAAATGTCAGCTTTTACTTCCTTGCGAAGCAGTATTATCGCAAGAAGGTTCGGTATTGCCATAAGGCCGTTGAACAGGTCGGATACGTCCCATACGACTGTCGCCTGAATCACTGCTCCCACGAAAGCGGTAACAATGAAAATTGCAAGATATACGCCTACCCACTTCTTTGTGAAAAGATAAACGAAACAGCTTCTGCCGTATATCCACCAGCCTGTAACGGTTGTTATCGCAAAGATGAATGTTGCGATACTGAGGAATGCACCGGCAAAGTCACCGAGTCCGTCCTGGAATGCTATCAGCGCCATATCAAAACCAACGCTTGATTTCTGATCTGCACCGCTTGAAAGAATGCAGAGTGCTGTCATAGTGCAGATAATGATAGTATCAATGAAAACCGAAAGCATTGCCCACATACCTTGCGTATGGTGCTTGTCGGCGCTTGAGTTTGCATTAATCATTACTGAGGAGCCAAGACCGGCTTCGTTTGAGAATACGCCACGTTTTACGCCCCACTTCATAGCCTCGAGCATTACAACACCTACAGTTCCTCCGCCTACAGCCTTGAACGAAAAAGCTTCTGTGAAAATGCGTGCGAATACAGAAGGAACATTTTCAATGTTCATTATAATTACAGCAAAACAGCCGAGCAGATAACCGCCTGCGGCTATCGGAATTACCCATGATGTAACTTTACTGAGGCGGTGGATACCTCCGGGTGCTATTGCGGCAATTACTGCGGCACAAAGAATTCCTGATACCCATAGAGGTACTCCAAGACAGTTCTGAAGTGCCATTGAAGCCGAATTCACCTGAGCCATATTACCTATGCCGAAGCTGGCACCTATACAGCAGACAGCGAACATTCCCGCAAAGAACGCACCGAGCTTTTTGCCGCCGAATGCTTTTTTTATGTAAGCAAAAGGTACGCCGCCCGTAAGGCCGTCCGATTGCACGGTTCTGTATTTTGCACCGAGATAGTTTTCGGCAAAACTGGTAGCCATACCGAGAAGTGCGGAGATCCACATCCAGAATATTGCACCTGCACCGCCAAAAGCAATAGCGCTTCCTATTGCGATAATATTTCCTGTTCCTACTGTTGCACCGAGTGCGGCGGTAAGGGTTCTGAAAGGCGAAACCTTCTTTCCGTCAGCCTCAGGCTGTTTTGTAAGGAGTGTACGCTTTATTATAGTAGGGAAGTGCAGTACCTGCAAGCATCTGGTTCTTATTGTGAAGATAATTCCCGAGCCTGCAAACAGTATAAGCACCGGTATGCCCCATACTATGTTTTCGTTTATCCACTCTAATATTTCCATACTGACTTGTTCCTTTTCATCAAGCACAGACGTGGGTGCCTGTACGTTTTATATATTGATTGTATTCCCGAATATCACCGATTATGACGGGAAAGCTCCACATCACGATATGCTCTCGGCAATTCGGTGTAATGTACGATTAAAAATAGTATATAAAAAAAGTAAAATCTGATAAAATTTTGAATAGTTACTGCTTGTTAATAATTAAAAGCAAAAGTATGCAAGTCGAAAAAATAACCCCTCCGGTTTTACCGGAGGGGCGTAAAAACCTATTCTATTCCGACTATTCAAAATTTTTGGGCTTTTAGATTATTTCGTGCGGATTATTCGCCGCAGTATTCCTTCTTGTAGTATTCAACAAGGCCTACGAGATCCTCGTAACGCTTCTTGGAGTTAGCAACTGCCTTATCGAACAGTACGTTAGCTCTTTCGGGGTTAGCACGCATAAGAGAGTTGTAACGAACTTCTCTCATCATGAATTCCTTGTAATCACCTGTAGGAGCCTTGCTGTCGAGAGTGAACGGATTTGTTCCTGCGGGAGCAGCGGGGTTGAATCTGAACAGATGCCAGTAACCTGCCTGTACAGCTTCCTTTTCTACCTTCTGAGCGATTGTAAGGCCGCCCTTGATACCGTGGTTGATACAAGGAGCATAAGCGATAACCAGTGAAGGACCGTCATATGCTTCAGCTTCTGCGATTGCCTTTAAGCACTGGTTCATATCTGCACCCATTGAAATCTGAGCAACATATACATAACCGTACTTCATAGCGATACCGGAGAGATCCTTCTTCTTAACGTCCTTACCGCCTGCTGCGAACTGTGCAACTGCACCGATGTTTGTAGCCTTTGAAGCCTGTCCGCCTGTGTTGGAGTAAACTTCTGTATCGAATACGAATACATTTACATTCTTGCCTGATGCGAGAACGTGGTCAACACCGCCGTAACCGATGTCGTATGCCCAGCCGTCGCCGCCGAATATCCAGTTGGACTTCTTAGCGAGGTAGTTCTTAGCCTTGAGAACTGCATTCTTTTCAGCGCAGTCGCAATCAAGAGCTTCAAGAGCAGCAACGAGATCCTTTGTAGCAGCAGCGTTTGCCTTGCCGTCGTTAGCTGTTTCGAAATATGTGTCGATCTTAGCCTTAACGTCAGCGTTTTCAGTCTTTTCAGCAATTGCCTTTAACTGACCCTGTGCTCTGTGTCTTAATGTATCCTGAGCGATGAACATACCGAGACCGTACTCAGCATTATCCTCGAACAGTGAGTTGCCCCAAGCGGGACCCTTGCCTTCCTTATTTACTGTATAAGGAGTTGAGGGAGCAGAGCCGCCCCAGATTGATGAACAGCCTGTAGCGTTGGCAATGTACATTCTGTCGCCGAAGAGCTGTGTGATGAGCTTAGCGTAAGGAGTTTCACCACAGCCTGCGCAAGCGCCTGAGAATTCGAGCAGGGGCTGCTTGAACTGTGAACCCTTAACTGTTGTTTCCTTGAACTTCTCGTGAACCTCGGGCTTGTCGGCTACTTCCTTAACAGCGTAGTCGAACATGGGCTGTTCGTTCATCTGAGAATCAAGTGACTTCATAACGAGTGCCTTGTTCTTAGAGGGGCAAACCTGTGCGCAAACGCCGCAGCCTGTGCAGTCGAGAACAGAAGTTACCATAGCGAACTTCATTCCGGGAAGACCCATAGCGTCCTTCATCTTTGCACCTGCAGGAGCCTTAGCAGCTTCTTCTTCGGAAAGAATTACGGGACGGATAACTGCGTGAGGACAAACGAATGAACACTGGTTACATTCGATACAGTTCTCGGGAATCCACTCGGGAACGTCTACTGCGATACCACGCTTCTCATAAGCTGCAGAGCCCTGGGGGAATGTACCGTCAGCCATGCCTACGAATGTAGATACGGGGAGCTTGTCGCCTCTCTGAGCGTTAACGGGGATAAGGATATTGTTAACGAAATCAACGAGATCCTTTCTGTCACCTGTAGCTTTGTGAACGGGAAGTGTACCCTCAGCGTCAGCCCAAGATGCAGGAACGTCAACCTTGATAACCTCGCCTGCGCCCTTTTCGATTGCGGCGTAGTTCATTTTAACAATGTCGTCACCCTTCTTAGCGAATGACTTGTAAGCAGCCTTCTTCATATATTCGATAGCATCTTCAGCGGGGATGATGTTAGCGATTGAGAAGAATGCAGACTGTAATACAGTATTTGTCTTGTTGCCAAGACCGATCTCCTTAGCTACCTTGATAGCGTTGATGATGTAGAAGTTGATGTTGTTCTTAGCGATGTATGCCTTAACGGGAGCGGGGAGCTTCTCGTCAAGCTCGTCAACTGTCCACTGGCAGTTGAGCAGGAATGAACCGCCGGGTACAACGTCCTCAACCATATCGTACTTGTCGATGTATGAGGGGTTGTGGCAAGCTACGAAGTTAGCCTTGTTTACAAAGTAAGTTGACTTGATAGGCGACTTACCGAAACGAAGGTGAGAAATCGTAACACCGCCCGACTTCTTTGAGTCGTATGCGAAGTATGCCTGAGCATACATATCTGTGTGGTCACCGATGATCTTGATAGAGTTCTTGTTGGCACCGACAGTACCGTCTGAACCAAGACCCCAGAACTTACAGCAGGTTGTGCCTTCGGGAGTTGTGTTGGGGTTCTCACCGATGGGCAGTGAAAGGCCTGTAACGTCATCCTCAATACCGATTGTGAACCTGGGCTTTTCTGTGTTGTTGTATACTGCAATGATCTGAGCGGGGTTAGTATCCTTAGAACCAAGACCGTAACGACCTGTGAATACGGGTACATCCTGGAACTTGCCTGCCTGCTTGAGAGCTGCAACAACGTCGAGGTATAAGGGTTCGCCGAGTGCGCCGGGTTCCTTTGTTCTGTCAAGAACTGTAATCTTCTTAACAGTTTCGGGAATAGCAGATACGAAAGCGTCAACGCTGAAGGGTCTGTAAAGTCTAACCTTAACAAGACCAACCTTCTTGCCCTGAGCTAACATATAGTCGATTGTTTCTTCGATAGTATCGCAAACAGAGCCCATAGCAATGATTACCTGCTCAGCATCGGGAGCACCGTAGTAGTTGAACAGCTTGTAATCTGTACCGATTTCAGCATTTACCTTGTCCATATACTTCTGTACGATAGCGGGTGTAGCTTCATAGTACTTGTTGCTTGCTTCTCTTGCCTGGAAGAAGATGTCGGGGTTCTGAGCTGTGCCGTGCAGAACGGGCTTCTCGGGATTGAGAGCTCTGTTTCTGAAAGCGTCTACAGCTTCGTGGTCGAGCATCTTGTCGAGTGTTTCATAGTCCCATACTTCAATCTTCTGGATTTCGTGTGATGTTCTGAAACCGTCGAAGAAGTGAAGGAAAGGAACTCTTGCCTCGTATGTTGAAAGGTGAGCTACAGCACCGAGATCCATAACTTCCTGAGGGTTAGTGGAGCAGAGCATAGCATAGCCTGTCTGACGGCAAGCATAGATATCGCTGTGATCACCGAAAATAGAAAGTGCGTGTGTTGCAAGAGCACGAGCGGAAACATGAATAACGCTGGGCAGTAATTCACCTGCAATTTTATACATATTGGGGATCATGAGCAGTAAGCCCTGTGATGCTGTGTAAGTTGTAGTACATGCACCTGCTGCGAGAGAGCCGTGAACTGCGCCTGCTGCGCCGGCTTCTGACTGCATTTCTACTACCTTTACTTCCTGTCCGAAAATGTTCTTTCTTCCGGCTGTTGACCAGGAATCTGTTACTTCAGCCATTACTGAAGATGGTGTAATGGGGTAAATCGCTGCAACGTCAGTAAACGCATAAGACACGTGACCTGCGGCGTTGTTACCGTCCATAGTAAGTTTTTGTCTTCCCATGGGAATCGTCCTCCTTTGTTTTTGCATACGGTCATACCAAGACGTATGCTTTCAACTTAGTATTATATCATAATCGTTCCGGAATGTAAACCTCTAAAAGTGAAAATTTTCAGAATTTTTTAGTTTCCTGTACAATTTTTTGAGTCAGCTTAAGCTAACCCGATATAACTGTCTTTGAAAGAATGTTTTCCGCCGACAACGAAAAATATGCTCTGTATAAGATGTGACATGCGTATTTCCGCTATCTGTGCGGTGAAGGCGGCTGTGCCGCTGCGATCGGATATCTGTTGTTTCGATAATCTTTGTGAAAAGTAAGAAAAAATTTCCCGCTCCTCCTTGAAATAATCGCCGTTTAATGATACAATATTATATATAAACTTACTATGAAATTCGCTGCAACAGCAGTTATAGGAACGGAGCAGAAAAATTGATCCAGTATTTAAAGGATATCTGGGAGAATATACAGAGTGTTTTTGCAACAATGGGACTTGTTGATTATCTTGATATTCTCCTTCTTGCCTATCTCATATATAAAGGCATTAAAATCATCAAGGAAACACGGGCGGAGCAGCTTATCAAAGGTATAATTCTGCTGGCTATACTTTTCTTTGTCGTAAATCAGTTTCAACTGAAGGCGATGAAGGTTATAATAGAAACCTTCCTCAATGTCGGAATTATCGCTATACTTATTGTATTCCAGCCGGAGCTTCGCCGTGTGCTTGAAAAAATGGGACGAACCACAAAGGTGAAAAAGCTGGCTCTTAATTTTGAAAGTAAGACGGATGCGGCGACCGCCGACATACATAACTGTATAGAGGCTGTCTGTACGGCTTGCGAACAGCTTTCGCAGACCGCTACGGGCGCACTTATCGTATTCGAGCGTGAAACAAAGCTCGGTGAGCAGATAGACACCGGTACGATAATCAACGCAACGCCAAGCCCTGAACTTTTCGGCAATATATTTTTCCCGAACACGCCGCTGCACGACGGTGCGGTGATAATCCGTGACAGCAAGGTATATGCCGCAGGATGTTTTCTGCCTAAGCCTCAGAAGGAAGAACTGATTTCAAAGGCTCTCGGTTCACGTCACAGAGCGGCTATCGGTATGAGCGAGGTTTCGGATGCGGTGATAGTTGTTGTTTCGGAAGAAACCGGTACTATATCTATAGCCGAAAACGGAAGTCTTACACGCTTTTACAATAAGGATACACTGCGAAAGCTGCTTACGGCAAAGCTGATTCCGGAAAAGCCCGAAGCAAAGAAGATGAAGAATAAGGCTTTAAAAAAGCATAAGAAAAACGCACCCGATGCGAAAAAAGAACAGGGGGCGGATAAATAATGAAGGAATGGATAAAGAGTTTTTTTCAGAATTTTGTAAAGAATCTTAAGAATATTATATTTGCGCTGATTATTGCAATCATTGTATGGTTTGCAATCTCGATGCAGATATTCCCTGATGTCACAACTCACGTCAGCGATATTCCGATTGAAGTCAAGGCTACGGAATATATGACGGAAAATGCGCTTTCCGTAACGAACAGTTATATTGATAAGATAACCGTACAGGTAACAGGCAAAAGATATGAGGTAGGAAACCTTACTGCAAGCGATTTTACAGCCAGTGCGGATTTGTCGGCTATCACGGCGCCGGGTGAATATAAGGTAAAGGTTAACGTAACACCGGTAAAGGAAAACAGCTGTACGGTTGACGATGAGGGTCTGAGCGTTAAACTCAAGGTCGAAAAGACGGTATCAAAAACGTTCAGCATTTCCGACGGAAGTATGAAGGCTGTGGCTGAAGGAGTTACAGCTACGGCGGGTATGAAGATAGACAGCGTTACCGCTGAGCCTTCGACTATAACGCTTACGGGCGACAGCACCGCAATAGACGCAGTGAAATCGGTCGAGATACGTTCTGTATTTGCTGGCGAAACCTCAGAGTCGGTTTCTTCAAAAGGTCAGATTGTTCTGCTTGGCAGTAACGGAGATATAATCGAAAATCCCGATATAAAATACGACAACGAGAGCTACACCGTGAATATAACGCTGTATAAGCAGAAAACTCTGCCTCTTACGGTACAGTTTACGAATGTTCCGTCAAACTTTGATTTAAGCAGTCTTAAATACAGCATCTATCCTGAATCGCTCACTGTTTCTTCACCCGACGATTCGCTTGATTCACAGGAGAAGTTCGAGATAGGAACGATAGATCTCAGTCAGCTTACGACCAAGTATTTGCAGAAGCTGACGCTTCCGATAGCTTTACCCGAAGGATATAAGAATATCAGCGGAAACACCTCCGCTATGGTTTCCTTTGAGGATGCGGAGAATTACACGTTCCTCAGCTATACTGTCCAGAAGGACAATATCCGTATTATAAATGCACCGGACAATTTTGATGTCGATGTTCTTACAAACGAACTCAGCGTCAATGTTACGGGTCCGGCAGATGAAATAGCGGCGCTTGCGTCAAAGGATATTTATGCGACGGTTGACCTTATGGGAACTACGCTTACCGCAGGGCTTAAAGATGTGACTGCGGAATTCACGTTGCGTGGAACCAAGGTCAGAAGCTGGGTTACAGGAGAATACAAGGTATCTATACAGGTAACTGAGAGGGCAGAGGATACTGCGGATTAAAATCGGAACGGAGATGTTTTCTTGAATATTTCATTGCTTTCACAGGCGGTCGGTACGTCTACCGATCCGCTTGAGAATGCGCAGGAGCAGATAAAAGAAGCTGAAACGTTTTTCAATCAAATGATAAACGCTTTTGTAGGATATCTGCCTACGCTGATTGCGGCGGCGATAATACTGATAGTAGGAATAGTTATTTCCAAGCTCGTGCTGAAAATGATGAGCAGGGGTATGAAACACGATGTTATCGACAAGACTGTTTCACGCTTTATTTATTCATTGGTCAGAATACTGCTTTATGCGCTGCTTGCTACTATTGTTCTCGCCGTTCTCGGCGTTCCGATGACTTCTATAATAGCTGTGATAGGTACGGCAGGCGTTGCCATCGGACTTGCGCTTCAGGACAGCCTTTCAAATATAGCGGGCGGATTCAGCATAATGCTCACAAAGCCGTTCAAAATAGGAGATTACATCAAGGTCGATGACGTCGAGGGTACGGTTGAAGCAATCAATATGTGGTATACCGAGCTTCATTCATACGATAATAAAGCCATCTTCTATCCCAACGGGCAGATAACATCAAAGAAGGTCACCAACTATACAACGCTTGGAATAAGGCGTGTGGATATGGTATATACGATTTCTTACAATGCCGATTTCAGAAAGGCGATGGAGGTTCTCAAAAGCATAACAGATGCTCACGAGCTTATACTTAAAGAGCCTGAGCCCAAAATCAGGATAACCGAGCTTGCCGAGAGCGCTGTAAGAATAACCTGTTATCCGTGGGTAAAGGCTGAGGACTACTGGACGGTATACTTTGACCTTAACGAAGCGGTCAAGGAGCAGTTTGATAAGAACGGTATTGAGATACCCTATAATCAGCTTGATGTGCATCTGAAAAAAGACAATCAGGATGCCGCTACGAAAAAATAAAGCAGGCAATAATGCTTTCGCAGAGCTGTCGCAGGCTCTGCGAATTGTTATATCGGACGATATACGGTAAGGAAAATTGATTTGCAAATGAGAAAAGGAGTTTTTTGTGGACAAGATACATCTGAAATCACCGTCAAACTGGATAAACGATCCCAACGGATTTATATATTATAAAGGTAAGTACCATTTGTTCTATCAGCATTTTCCCTATGCGCCGGTATGGGGCAGAATGCACTGGGGACACGCTGTAAGCGACGATCTTGTTACATGGGAGCATAAGGGGATAGCTCTTTATCCTACCAAGAAAAATGACAGGAGCGGATGCTTTTCGGGTAGTGCGGTCGAGCATGACGGGAAAATGCACATTTTTTATACCGGCATAAATTATCGTGAGGAAGATCCCGAAAATATCAACTGCGCACTGAATTACGGCTTTATAGCGTCACAGATGAAGATTGTTTCGCAAGACGGATATACCTTTGATAATTTCAATGCGAAAACTACGATAATTCAACCTTTGCGTGACAGCACTTCAGGCTCGGAATCCGACACCAGAGATCCTAAGGTATGGCGTGGCAGTGATGCGTGGTATATGATAGTCGGAAGCACCTATGACAATAACGGAAGATTCCTGTTTTTCAAAAGCGAAAATCTTGAAAACTGGGAATATGTGAATTATTGCGAAAAAAGAGGATTCGGCTGTATCTGGGAATGCCCGGATTATTTTGAAGTCAACGGTAAAGGCGTAGTAATCTTTTCACCCATCGGAATACTTGATGATAATATGACGTATGATTCAGCGTCGATATGCTGTTTTTCGGATTTTGACGAAAAAAGCTGTAAAATGACTATGAGCGATGAATACAGTATGTTTGATTACGGCATAGACCTGTATGCACCGCAGAGCAATACGGATGAAAACGGCAGACGTGTAGTTATTGCGTGGGCGAGAATGCCCGAAGCGGTAGGTAATAATGAGAATAAACGCATAGGTATGATGTGTATACCTCGTGTGGTTGACATAAGAAATAATCACATATATTTTTCACCTCACCCGAACATAAGAAAAGCCTTTTCAAAAAAGAGCGGCAAGCCTTCGCATAAATCGGGATATATGCTGAAAACAGCGATAAACAACGGGGAGAGCATAAATGTCGGCGGTTATATCATCCGCCGTGAAGATGATATTATCATAACTGATCGTACAGCGGTTTTTATAAATGATAAAAATTACAGGCTTATTACAAAAACACCTGTTGTGAAAGAGGGGAACAGGCTCGAAATCTATGTCGACAGCAATCTGATAGAAATATATATCAATGACGGGGAATATGTGCTGAGCAGTGTGGTTTACGGATTGTCGGATATAATTGAAGGCGGAGAATACGAGATTTTCGTGACGGAATAAATATCTGAAAGGGAATATATCATGGAAGAAAAGAACACAAATGTTTCGCAAACGGAAGAAAATCCGGAGCAGAACAGCGCTGAAATAGCGGCTGAGAGTGAAAGCACGACCGAAGCGGCAAAAGCCGGCATTAAGACGGCAGTGCCTAAATGGCTTATCATAATTATAGCGGCTATGGCGGCGGTGATAATAGGGCTTTCGGTAACGCTCGCAGTGATTCTTGCGGGAGGGAAAACCGTCGATGAATCGTCATCATCACAGAGCGGCACATCCGCAGATAACAGCGAAAACTCATCATTACCACAAAGCACGCAGAGCGATACTTCGACAGGCAGCTCGCAGGGCGCTGTAACGGAAGACGGCATCATCCTGCAATATTCCGTAGATAATTCGTGGGGCGACGACGGAAATCTGAATTACGGAGTTCAGTTTGGTATCACCAACAATACAAACAGCGGAATTTCGGGCTGGGAACTGGTCGTTGAAATAGACGGTCTTAAAGGCTGTGAGGGCTGGAACGGCACATACAGCCAAAACGGAAATACGGTAACTGTGACAAATGCCGAATATAACGGGGATATTCAGCCCGGCTCCACTGTGGTTATCGGCTGTAATCTGAATACGGACAAAGAACTGAAAATAAACAGGGCAGAGCTTAACAAAACGCAGTGCGTTGTTAAAGCGGGAAATGTAAATCAGAATAATCAGAATAATCAGAATAATCAGAATAATCAGAATAATCAGAATA